>ERZ772865.13-NODE-13-length-162267-cov-12.425468_pt1 | contig 162267 bp, 134 predicted proteins | sample MGYA00512133_ERZ772865 | MGnify/ENA primary metagenome ERZ772865 (study PRJEB29015, sample SAMEA2737722) | human gut metagenome | biome: human gut; feature: human-associated habitat; material: faeces | place: China | collected 2012 ...
GCGGGAGAAAATCCCCAACCGGAAGGTAAAGAGAAGCAAGCAGGTTGGGTAGAAAGTGGCAGAGCGGGAGAAAATCCCCAACCGGAAGGTAAAGAGAAGCAAGCAGGTTGGGTAGAAAATGGCGGAACGGGAGAAACTCCCCAACCGGAAGCTACGAGAAGTAGTGTTCGATGATATGTAGGACAAGTTCAGAATCAAGTGGCGTTTGACGCGACTCATATGTAAGAATCAAATTGCCGTCAGGATAGATATTGTTCCGGCAATAACGTCGGATTTTCGTTAAGGCATTGTCGAGATAGTCTTCCTCCCCCATCATTCCTAAGTGCTCCCAATAATATATTTTCTTTGTGACAGGGTGTCGGATCGTGAAGTCCGGATAGACAGTATGAGATCCAAGTTGCAAACATGCTTCATATCGAAAAGGAATTTGCTTTGAAAATAGGGCATTGGCAATAAGAACTTCTGATTTGGAACGTACCAGAATCCCCGCATAAGTATTATGAATTAATTTTTCTGGATAGTTATTGGATCTTTGATAGTCGGTTGTTGACCATGAAACTTCATCATTGAAAACTGCTGAAAGTAGAAGATTGTGATAGGAAGAATCTGGAGATAGAAGTTTGTCAATTCTTCGTGTGTGTGGTGGTGCAATTTTCAAGCATTTTTTTAGAAATGTAATTTCATCCAAATCATCTTTTAGACGGGCGAGATAGTATTTTTTCTGCATTAATTTATTGGCTAATTTCTCTTGTGAGCGTGGCAGATAGTTTCGTTTCCCTTCAGATATTAAGTACCATCGAATGTATTGTTTGTCGCGTTCACAAGATATGTTTTCCTCTGGTAGATTCTTTAGCTTTTGCTGTATCCAGTGTACTTCAGCTAATAAATGTTCGAGTTCCTTTTGCATTTTTTGTACGTCCATAAAAACCTCCGTTGTTAAATAAAATAATTATAGTTTTTGAAATTGACTAGGAACATGACAGGAAACTGATAGAAAATGTCCCTAGTCAGAAAGAAAAATATGGGACCGGGGGAAGTAGAATCCGGGTCAGAAAAAGTGTTATGACATGACATAGTTTGATACAATTATGCCTGTTTCGTTATAATGTTCATTATGTAATAAAATAATGGGTAAAAATAAGAACATGTAGATAAATTCACTTTAGAAATTAAATGAATTAACCATATAGACAATAGCATGGATTATGATTGCTTGTAAAGAACTTTTTGAGTAAAAAATGCAAGTTTAGGAGATTTGCACAAATTCAAGTGGGAATATGCTGGGGGAAAATGGAGAAAATATAAGATTTGCACTAAACGAAGAACGAGTGATGAGGTTGCAACAGAGAAAAATCAAAAATATGTGATGAAGTTACAATATAGTAAATCCCAAAAGTATGTGACAGAGTAGTGGTAAAGTAAACCAAAAGGGAAAAAGCTCCAAATTGTAAGGAGTTTAATTAGGTTTATTAAAGTAGGTAATCTGTCAGAAACAAACTTAATTCCTTAAAATGGAACGCTCAATTATTCGGATAGAATTGGTTTCATGGACGCCGACATCATGCAATATCCAGATATATTACAATCGTATAACATGGAAACATTTGCATCTGAAATTCCACCGATGGCGTACACTGGAATAGAAACAGCATTGCAGATTGACTTCAGCCAGTCAATACCTCTTCCCGGAAGCCCTTTTTTACAATCCGTTGTAAAGATATGTCCGGCGGTGATGTAATCTGCACCATGTGATTCTGCAAAGACTGCGTCCTCTACACTGTGGATAGAGGTTCCGATCCTTTTGATGTGCGGATATTTTCTTCGGAAGCCGTCAGAAGATGTTGTTGCGGATGTAGTATTCTCATGGGACAGACCATTATCTGAAGTTATAACAGAGGTACCATGAGTCAGATCGTTATTTGAAGTTATAACAGAGGTACCAGAAGCATCAGAAGCCAGGACAGAACTATTAGATAGGGAATTCTGAAAATTATTTTGTCCTGAATTGCCTGATTGACAAAGTAAATTCGTAAACATGAAAAATGGCAGATGCAGATCTGTACCAAATTCTTCGGCAACCGCTGGAAAATTGTGTACAATGATGCGGGAGGACATTATGTTGAATCCATCGGAGCATATTGATTTTGTGAGGGTAGAATTATCTGATCTTGAGTTAATGGTGAGCGGATTCTTTGGAGATGTACAGTTATTGGAGGTCAAGTTAGTTGCGGAGCGATAGGAATGTTGGGCAGAGAAAATATCAGCGATAAATTCATGGTATTCCTCTACGCTTAGATCCTTTTCACGAACTAGAATTTTGTCGTAAGAATTATTGTTTAGAAGCACACGAATCTGGCGGGATAAGCAAGTGAGCGGTGTGTCCTCTGCACTTGCTAAGCCTGCCTGTTTGTATAATTCATAACATATAGTCCGGTTTGTTACTGCGATTCGTGTTTGTGTCATCATATTCTGTAATCCTTTCGAAAATATCATTTGATAATTGTAAATATTCCCTAGTCTTGATATGTCCGCTATGGCGTAGGTTGGGGGGGAGAAATTCATATTATAGGAAAAGTCCCCCAACAAGTAGGCGATTAAGCCATGGCAAATTGGGTAAAAAATTGAATAGTGCAAAAACCCCCCAATAAATAGGTAATTAGACTATAGCAAGTTGGGGAGAAAAACCGTATTGTAGGAAATCTCCCCAACAAGTAGACAATTAAATTAAGGAAACTTGGGTAAAAAATCTAAATAGCTAAAATTTCCCCAACCAATAACTAATAAAGCCATGATGCTACCAGTCTAAATTAGAATACCCAAAACCTAATTATGATACTCCTCCGTGTACAAGTAGTCGTTCAATACCGGCTGCATGCCCTGGGCGCGGATGGCATCGTAGATTTCCTCGAAGCTACGGTTGTCAGCAATCTCGAACTGCTCATCACCGGCATCTGCAGCATCAACCTGTGAACCGTCATTTACGCATGCGTGAGCAGCATCAGCCTGTGAACCGTCATTTACGCATGCGTGAGCAGCATCAGCCTGTGAACCGTTATTTGCGCATGCCAGACCATCGTCTGTCTGTGCGCTATTATTCACACTTTTCTGGATAGAATCTATCTTTGTTACTTCGTGTGCTTCGTATTTCTCCTTGTGGTCACCGATACCGGTCGATACACCTGCGGAAATCTTCGTTGCGGCGATGCGGATGATACCGTCACGGAAGCGCGCTTCCTCGCGGGAAGAAACTGTGATTGCTGCAAATGGAAGGAACAACCGGTAAGCACATAAGATCTGGCAGAGGACATTTTCGTGGACATCCTTTGGATTGATCTTGTCGTTGTTGATGATCGGACGAAGACGCGGACAGGAAATAGACATTTCCGCATGAGGGTATTTGCGCTGTAAATAATATACGTGCAGAGCTGTTGCAAGAGCATCTGTGTGGTAATCATCGAGCCCCAGCAAAGCGGAGAATCCGACACCACGCATGCCGCCGCGAAGCGCGCGCTCCTGTGCGTCAAAACGGTATGGCCATACACGCTTGTGTCCCATCAGATGAAGCGTCTCATATTTGTCTGGGTTGTAAGTCTCCTGAAAGACAGTGATGTAGTCGGCACCGCATTCGTGAAGATAGTGATATTCGTCGGTATTGACTGGGTAGATCTCCAGACCGATATTCCGGAAATATTTCCGCGCCAGCTTGCACGCTTCGCCGATGTATTTCACGTCACTTACGGCGCGGCTCTCGCCGGTCAGCATCAGGATTTCCTCAATGCCGGAATCTGCGATGACCTTCATCTCTGCTTCCATTTCTGCTTCGGTAAGCTTCTTTCTGTGAATGTGGTTGTAGCAGTTGAAACCGCAGTATACACAGTAATTCTCACAATAGTTCGCAATGTATAATGGCGTGAAAATGTACACACAGTCGCCGAAATGTGCCAACCGCTCCTTCTGTGCCAGAGCAGCCATTTCCTCCAAATGTGGAAGTGCGGCAGGGGATAAAAGTGCTTTGAAATCCTCAATGCCACAGTGTCCCTGCTTCGCATTTGCAAGGGCTGTGCGGACATCCGCATCAGTGTAAGCGTTGTAATCATAGGACTGCATGGCTGCGCGCACCTTGTCCTTGATATCAGAATCCAGCACTTCCATGCCGTCCATATATTCCATATGGTTGGTACGGGATGCCGGGTTTTCCTCCAAGTCCTTCTTGCGCTTCTGCGCTTCCGGGGAGAGGTAGGAATTATCTATTGTATATTCTTGTTCCATTCGTTATTTTCCTCCTATCGCAAAAATCCGGTCAGAGGATCGGAAGCGGCGCCGCCCTTGTCGAGTACGCGCCCAGGTCCTGCCAGATAAGCTTTACGACCGGCGATGATCGCATCCTTAAATGCGCTTGCCATCATCGGGATATCACCGGCAGTTGCAATCGCGGTATTTGCCATGATGGCAGCGGCACCCATTTCCATTGCTTCACAAGCCTGTGAAGGGCGTCCGATACCGGCATCGACGATGATCGGGAGGTCGATCTCATCAATCAGAATCTGGATGAAATCTTTCGTTGCAAGACCCTTGTTGGAACCAATCGGCGATGCGAGCGGCATGATACAGGCGGCGCCTGCATTTGCCAGATCACGGGCAACATTCAGGTCTGGATACATGTAAGGCATAACGACAAAGCCTTCGTTCGCGAGGACTTCTGTCGCTTTGATCGTCTCCTGATTGTCAGGAAGCAGGTATTTGGAATCGCGCATGATCTCGACCTTGACGAAATCAGTGCCAGCCATTTTACGGGCGAGGCGGGCGATACGGATTGCTTCCTCTGCATTTCTTGCGCCGGATGTGTTCGGCAGCAGCGTTACGTTCTTCGGGATAAAGTCCAGAATATTCTCTTCTGGTCTGGTATTGGCACGGCGCAGGGCGAGCGTGACGATCTCGGCATCGGCATATTCGACTGCCGCACGGATCAGGTGGGAATTGTATTTTCCAGAACCTAAGATAAAGCGGGAATGAAACTCATGTCCGCCAAGCATGAAAACATCGTTGTTATTCTCCATATTTGAAACCTCCGTTTATAAAATATCAAAAAAGCCACGCGAAAAAACCACACCCGTGGTGGTGTGCCCCTTCGCGCAGCCATATATGACAAACACTCTGCTATTATTATAGACATTATACGGAATATGTCAAGCCGGAAGCAATCGCGAGCACACATACAAAAATACAGCATGCTGCTCCGCGTTTGTACATATAATAAAACGAGCAAGAAAAGGGTTGTTGTATATGAAAGTATTTCCATATATTTTAGTGGCGGTTGTCTGTGCAATCGTGGTGCCGTGTCTCGTCACATTCTGCGTGAATGGAAAGCAGGGGGACGGGACTGCCTCGCTGGAATGCATTTCAACCGGGAGAGATGTGCTGGTGCAGACGAAAGCGGGAAATGAGCTGGTGGATGTGGAAAAATATGTAGCGCATATCATGCCGGGAATCGTGGATGCAAGCGCGGATGACAGCTATTTGCAGGCACAGGCGGTCGCGCTTCGGACGAAGGTGTATTATGCGATGGGAGACGCGACCGTAATACAGGCGTCAGATCTGGAATTTCAATATTATACGGAAGAAGATTATATCGCAAAATGGGGCAGGGAGAATTACAAATCCGTCAAGGCGCGTTATGAGCGTGCGGTGATCGCCACCAAAGGAAAAATAATCGAGCAAAAAGAAAATAATTGAATAAAAGGAAAATAATGTGTCCATACTAGCATTAGCAAATCAAAAGGAGGCAGAGTATGGACCGATTCAAAGAATTTTTGCGGACAAAGGGACTGTATATTGCGATAGGCACAGGCGTTCTGGCGTTCGTTGGTCTGATGGTAATCTATAATTACAATACTTACAAAAGCGAGTTTGGAGTAGACAAGCAGACGGTGGATCTGAATGCACCGGAGGTAACAGAAACAACGGAACAGGTTGCTGAGACAAAGGTGGAGATGCCAGAAACAGCAGAGGCAAATTCCGATGAAGCAGTTGCGGGCGATACCGATGCGGACAATCAGACAGTACAGGAAATAGCTGCAAATGAAGATGCACAAAGTGTGGATACAGAAAACAGAGCAAATGAAAGCGCACAAAATACAGATGAAAGTACAAGTGACAGCAATGCATCATCCCAAGAGACTGCAGAGACAAGCAGTGATGGCGTGATCGTCAATGAAGATGGTGTGGTTGTTGCGAATGCCTACAACGAAGGTGGCACGCTCGTATGGCCAGTAGATGGAAAGGTCATCTTGCCATACAGCATGGACACAACCGTATACTTCAAGACACTTCGTTCTTATCGTTGCAATCCGGGTATCCTGATCGCTGCAGATGAGGGAGAAAATGTATTGGCAGCCTATGAGGGCGTTGTCGAGTCTGTCAGCGAGGACAAAGAGCATGGAACGACGGTGACTGTAATCATGGGAAATGGATTCAAAGCAATCTACGGACAGTTGATGAATGTCACTGTCGCCGAGGGTGATACGATTACAACCGCGCAGAATATCGGCGAGGTTGCTCCTCCAAGCAGTTACTATACCGAGGAAGGTACACATGTATTTTTCGAACTGATGAAGAATGGCGTGCCAATCAACCCAATGATTCTGATGCAGTAGTACTGATTATTGGGTGACTGTTGGGTAAAAAATGCAGTAGAATAAAAATTCCCCAGTTGGAAGCTGGCTAGAAAATGGCTGATTGGGGAATAAATTCATATAACTAAAAATCCCCCAACCGGAAGCTGCTTGAGAGCGTAAATGGTTGGGGAGTTTTTTGCTTTTACGTATAATTTACCCAGTAAGACAGACACAGAAGTCAAATATTGGGGAATTTGTTATGAACCGGCGATTTTTCATCAATTACAGTTCAACACCAATTATGATTTATCATCCATCACAGTTCATCGTCTACACTGTCTGCGCACTCTTCACACAAACCAGTAAACAATACAGATACGCCGTCCACGCGGCATGGTGAGATTTCTGTAGCCTGTGCAATCAGATCATCCTCGAAATTCATATGGATATCACGCACGGCACCGCATTTCGTACATAAAAGGTGGGCATGTGGGTCGGTGCAGGCGTCGTAGTGATCGGTTTTTCCGTCTACATGCAGACGCAGAATCCTGCCGGACGTAGCCATCTGGTTTAAGTTCCGATATACTGTACCGAGACTGATCGTTGGGAGGTCGTTCCGCAAATACTGGTAGACAACATCCGCAGTCGGGTGATCGGTTCTGCCAGTCAGAAAGTTTATAATTGCTTCTCGTTGATGACTATATTTGCTTGTTGCCATAGATACCTCCGTTACTATATATACTAATACACTGTATGCACAATATATGAGCTAACACACTCTGAACAATATATGAGTTAACGTACTCTGCACATTATCTGTATACGAATAGTATTGATACTATATCATAAAATAGTAATAATTCTTATTATTTAGTATAGTGAATAATACACATTCTGTCAACCAAAAAATTATATAAAACGAGGAAAAGAATCTAGTAAAAACATAGAAAATCACAAGTATTTGTAAGTATTTGACTGATTTCGATTGACATAAAATTCCATCATTGTTATAGTAAATCTGTGTTGTTTACTAAATAAATATTTACCTGATAAAAGGAAGCGAATATATGAATTTCGGTATGATAACCGATGAATTAAATATGCAGGAGACGAAGCAGGTCATTCACTCCATTTTAAATGCCGGATGTGAGGCAAGCATCGTCATTGACCGTTCCAGCTTTGAGATTCTGTATCAGAATGACAAGGCGATTGAATTGATGGGAAATCGTGTCGGCATGATTTGTCATGAGGTGCTTTGTACGAAGGAAACTCCGTGTATGGACTGCCCGATGCAGCATATCAAGACACAGGCACCGCTGGTGCGGGAGCGTTATGAGGAGCTGCTTGATGGCGTGGCAACGTGGCGTTATCATGATATTGCATGGTTTGATGGCAGAGACGCTGTGCTTGCAACATTGGTCGCACTTGGCGACAATGAGCAGGTAGTTATGCAGAATATGATGGAGCAGGCAGTCAAGCTGATGGATCATACACCAGACGAGGTGGACAAGCTGACTGGCATTTCGAACCGGATTCGGTTTTATGATCAGACGCAGGTTGCGATTCAGGATTTATACAATAATTATGCAATTGTGTTGTTAGACATTGAGCGTTTTAAGAATATTAACGATATCCACGGTATTGCGGAGGGCGATCAGGTGCTCCGTTTTGTAGCGCGGGTATTGCAGGAGACATATGGCAATCAGAACAATTACGCAAGATTGCATTCGGATATGTTCGTCTTTTATATGAGCTATGATAAAAAGGGCGAGATCATCAAAGAGATTGAGAAGCTGCGCAAGAAGATCAGCAACAATCCATTCCAGTATGATATCGTGACAAAGTTCGGTATTTATCTGGTGAATGACCGAAGTATTCCGGTGAATCTGATGTGCGACCGTGCGATGATGGCAGAGCGTACCGTAAAGGGTAATATCATGAAGTTCTGTGCATTTTATGATGAGCATTACCGCGAGGAGATGCTGCGTGCCGGACAGATCGAGCAGGATATGGAGAAGGCGCTGACCGAGCATCAATATCAGATGTATCTGCAGCCGAAGTATCGTTTGAAGGACAACTCCCTGTGTGGTGCCGAAGTGCTTTGCAGATGGCAGCATCCAGAGAAGGGCTTGATTCCGCCGAACGATTTTATTCCGTTATTTGAGAAGAACGGCTTTATTTTGAAGCTGGATGAATACATGTGGGAAGAGGCGTGTAAGAATATCCGCCGCTGGTTGGATCAGGGACGTTCGGTTGTGCCGATATCCGTGAATATATCGAGATATCATATTCAGCACAACGATCTGGAAAAGGCGTTGATGGAGCTGATCCACAAATACGATCTCACACCGGATATGCTGAATCTGGAGATTACAGAATCCCTGTTTTTAGACAAGCCGGAGGAGCTGAATCGTGTGCTTGACCGTCTTCAGAAGCTGGGATTTAAGCTGGAGGTGGACGATTTCGGTTCCGGATTCTCCTCATTGAATCTGATTCGAAATATCTCGGTCGATACGATCAAGATCGACAAGGAATTCCTTGATAGTGAGATCGCTTCGGAGAAGGGCAAGATTGTGGTAAATCACACCATCGGTATGGCGAAGGATCTGCATTTGCAGGTAATCGCGGAAGGCGTCGAGACAAAGGCACATGTGGATTTCCTGAAGAATTCCAACTGTGATATCGCGCAGGGATTTTATTTTGCAAAGCCAATGCCTGTACCAGAGTTTGAGCGGATTGCTTTTTAACCCCGCTTATTAAAAATACGAATACTAGCTTGACATATAGTATAGGGCTGTTGTATATTTTCTGTATGAGAGTCACTTAGCCGATATGCAAGTGCAGTTATAAAATGAAATGTAAAAGGAGACTAATAGTATGTTAGAAAAGTTAAAGGAAATTATTGCAGACCAGCTTAGCGTTGACGAGAGCGAAATCGAACTCTCAACATCTTTCAAGGATGATCTTGGCGCAGATTCTTTGGATCTTTATGAGCTTGTTATGGCTTTGGAAGAGGAGTATGGTTGTGAGATCCCTGCAGATGACGTAGCTGCTATGGCAACTGTAGAGGATGTTGTTAATTACCTTAAGAACAACGGTATCGAGGACTAATCGGGACTTAGGACCGAATTTCTACATATGAGGGCATCACCTGTCGGGTGGTGCCTTTTTTATGTGGTGACTGCATACAAAAACAGCGGCTGCACGATGTGCAGCCGCTGCTATTTTTACCTGTGAATTGTCTCGTTAGTTATCAATTAACCAAGAACAACCTCAACCTTATGAGCCTTGCCATCACCAGCAACAGGGATTACATTTCCGTCGATTGCCTTGCCATCAACAGTCATGCTCTTAACACCCTTGCATACGTGATCTGGGTTCTTAACCTCGATATCATATGTGTCGCCACGGAACTGACGGGAAGCCTTCAAACCATCCCAAGCAGAAGGGATAGAAGGATCAATCTTCAAACCGTCGAAGTCAGGCTGTACACCAAGGATGTACTGAGAAATAGCTACCATGTTCCAAGCAGCTGTACCTGTCAGCCATGAGTTCTTACCCTGACCGAAGTTTTTGCCTGTCTGACCGATATCAGAACCAGCATCCTTACCACCGATCATCTGTCCATATACATATGGCTCTGTCTTGTGGATATCAGATGTCTCTTCTGTAAATGCAGGAGCGATCTCTGAGTAGTACTTGAATGCCTGATCACCCTGACCAGCGTAAGCAGCAGCACAGATGATCCATGCATTGTTGTGTGTGAAGATACCAGCGTTCTCCTTGTATCCGCCCGGATATGTAGAGATCTCACCGTACTGGATGTAGTACTTTGTATAAGCAGGGTTGTTCAGTACAAGACCATGCTTTGTATTCAGTCTCTCATCGATGGCTGCAAGTGTCTTCATATCACAGCCCTGATCCTTACCGATCTCAGACATGATTGCGAAGCCCTGTGGCTCGATGAAGATCTTACCTTCTTCACATTCCTTAGAACCCATCTTCTCGCCGTTTGCATCGTATGCACGAATGAACCAGTCGCCATCCCAAGCGGATTCCATAATGTTTGCTTTCATCTTATCAATCTCAGCCTGAGCAGCTGTAGCTTCGTCATCCTTGCCGAGGTGCTTCAGGATAGATACATAGTTTGGACCTGCATAGGTAAAGAGTGTAGCAACCATAACAGACTCAGCAACCTTAGAGTAGCCACCCTCAGCAGCAAACTTAGGGTTTGTATATGTCTGGAAGCTCTCACCTGGTGTGTCAGAGTAGCATGAAAGGTTGATACAGTCATTCCAGTCTGCACGCATTGCAAGTGGAAGTCCGTGAGGTCCAAGGTTATTTACGATCTTGTAGAAGGAAACCTTCAAGTGATCAAGCATTGGCTTTGCCTTAGACTCGTCGTTATCATAAGGAACCATCTCATCGAGGATACCCCAGTCACCTGTCTCCTTGATGTAAGCGGAAACAGAAAGGATCATCCACAATGGATCATCGGAGAAGTCACCACCGATATCGGAGTTACCCTTCTTGGTCAGTGGCTGATACTGATGGTAGCAACCGCCATCCTCAAGCTGAGTTGAAGCGATATCAATAATTCTCTCTCTTGCACGGTCTGGAATCTGGTGAACGAAACCAAGGATATCCTGGTTTGAATCACGGAATCCCATACCACGACCGATACCTGATTCGAAGTAGGAAGCAGAACGTGAAAGGTTGAATGTAACCATACACTGATACTGGTTCCAGATATTAACCATACGGTTAACCTTGTCATCTGGTGTGTCAACATTTAAGATGCCAAGGAGATTATCCCAAGTAGCCTTCAGCTCTGCAAGACCAGCAGCAACCTTCTCAGGTGTGTTGTACTTGTCCATCATAGCAAGAGCCTTTACCTTATTAATAGTCTTACCATCTGCTTCGAACTTCTCCTCAACTGGCATCTCTACATAACCAAGGATGAAGATGAGTGTCTTAGACTCGCCCGGAGCAAGTGTGATCTCTTTATAATGAGAAGCGATTGGTGACCAGCCATCTGCAAAGGAGTTGTTAGCCTTACCAGCTTCAACTGCCTGTGGATTGTGGAAACCATTGTACAAACCGATGAATGCATCACGGTCTGTATCGTAACCATCGATGGTGTCATTTACAGAATAGAATGCGTAATGATCACGTCTGTCTCTGTACTCAGTCTTGTGGTAGATGGTAGAATCCTTTACCTCTACACGACCAGTACTGAAGTTTCTCTGGAAGTTTGTGCAGTCGTCCTGTGCATCCCACAGACACCACTCAGCAAATGAGAAGAAGGAGAATGTCTTAGCTTTGTCGCTCTCATTTGTCAGAACTACCTGCTGTACTTCGCCATCGTAATTCTGTGGTACGAAGAAAGTTACTTCTGCCTTCAGATCGTTCTTCTTACCTGAGATAATGGTATAACCCATACCATGACGGCACTCGTAAGCATCCAGCTCTGTCTTCACTGGAGACCAGCCTGGATTCCAGATGGTGCCATTCTCGTTAATATAGAAGTAACGGCCACCCATATCAATAGGTACGTTGTTGTAACGGTAACGAGTGATTCTTCTAAGACGAGCGTCTTTGTAGAAGGAATATCCTCCTGCTGTGTTTGAAATCAAGGAGAAGAATCCCTGTGTGCCTAAGTAGTTGATCCATGGATATGGAGTTCTAGGCGTTGTAATGACGTACTCACGATTTGCGTCATCAAAGTAACCAAATTTCATGTATAATACCTTCCTTTCATAAAACACTGCCCTCATTATATAATAAAAATAGTCAAAGCACAACAAAAATTCTCGCATTCAGGCAACAAATTGCACAAACGAAAAATGCAGAAAGTATGCCAGAAAACTCCCTATTTACAAGGACGAATACCAATTATGACAGATTAAGTGTCAATTTTGCAAGGTCTATTGCAATTCACAAATTGCTATACTATATTTTTGGAGATGAATGGTAACAAAAGATAAAATTTCCGGGCGTGGCGTCCGGTGACAGGGAGAAATGGGAAACATGGGAGAGAAAAAGTTCAAAATTCAGCACTGGCATATTGTCGCAGTGATGCTTATGGTGTACGATACAATTGTAGTTAATTTTGCGTATGCGGTTGCATTGTGGTTGCGGTTTGACTGCCGGTTCTCAGCAATCGATATCAAATATCTGGAAGCGTGGATCGCATATATACCGGTTCGAACGGTTATCACGCTGACAGTCTTCTGGCTCACAAGTATGTACAAACGAATATGGCGGTTCCTTGGCATCCGTGAATTACTGCCAATGACGAACGCGACATTGATCGCAGGACTGATCAACCTGTGTGGAATCACGATCTTCCTGCAGCGTATGCCGATTTCCTACTATATATTAGGATTTGTTCTGGAATATGTATGTGTGATCGGACTGCGGTATTCGTATCGTATCTTTGTCACAGAACGAAACCGGGCACATGGCAAGCAGGTGGACAATGTCATGGTTATTGGAGCCGGTGCGGCAGGACAGACGCTGATGCGGGAAATCCAGCGGTCATCCAAGCTCAACAACATGCTTGTGAAATGTTTTATTGATGACAATAAGAACAAGAATGGACGTTTTATCGAGGGTATTCCGGTAGCAGGAACAAGAGACGATATATTTGCTGCTGTGGAGAAATATAAGATCGATCAAATCATATTTGCGATTCCGACGGCAACAAAGGATGAGCGTCGGGAGATACTTAATATATGTAACGAGACAGATTGTGTTGTGAAGACCGTGCCAGGTATCTACCAGATTGTGGATGGTGATGTGAAGCTGAGTAAGCTCCGGCCGATCTCTATGGAAGATCTGCTCGGAAGAGAACCGATCAAGACAGATCTTGCCAGTGTAACCGGCTATATCGAGGGCAAACGTGTGCTGGTAACCGGTGGAGGCGGCTCGATCGGAAGTGAGCTGTGTAGACAGATCGCGGCAAGCCGGCCGGAACGACTTATCATCTTTGATGTATATGAGAACAACGCATACGAGATTGAACAGGAATTACGACATAACTTCCCGAAACTGAATCTGACTGTACTGATTGGATCGGTACGTGACAGCCGCAGAATCGAGCGTGTGTTTGAAGAGTATAAACCGCAGATCGTCTACCATGCGGCGGCACACAAGCATGTGCCACTCATGGAGGGAAGTCCTTGCGAGGCGATCAAAAACAACGTATTTGGTACTTATAAAACCGCACTTGCGGCAATCCGAAATCACTGCGACCGTTTTGTGCTGATCAGTACAGATAAAGCAGTCAATCCGACAAATGTCATGGGTGCGAGCAAGCGTATGTGTGAGAAGATCGTGCAGTCGATGGACATGGTACAACGGCAGGGAGCCTATCATTTCATTGAGTACAGCGGACACAATGAAGAGGGTGATGAACTCGATTTTCAGGAGGCGGCAGCTACGACAGAGGAACACAGAACCGAGTTTGTAGCGGTTCGTTTTGGAAATGTACTTGGCAGTAATGGTTCGGTTATCCCGCTGTTTCAGAAGCAGATCGCGCATGGAGGACCTGTGACTGTTACACATCCGGATATCATCCGGTATTTCATGACGATTCCTGAGGCAGTCAGTCTGGTGTTACAGGCTGGTGCATTTGCCAAGGGAGGAGAGATCTTCGTACTGGATATGGGAGAAAGTGTGAAGATTGATACATTAGCCAGAAACTTGATCAAGATGTCCGGGCATGTGCCGGATGTTGATATCAAGATTGAATATACTGGACTTCGTCCGGGTGAGAAACTCTATGAGGAAAAGCTCATGGCGGAAGAAGGTTTAAAGCGGACAGAAAACAAGTTGATCCATATCGCAAAGCCGATGGATTTCGAGTATCAGGAGTTCCTCGATGGTCTGCAGGTGTTGCAGCATGAGGCAAATGATAACAACGAGGCACGCATCTATTCGCTTATAAAACAGCTCGTACCAACGTATATTGGTAAGCAGACAGAGTAACTATATCTATCCGCAGATTATGTCTGCGGATACTCGCATATTCACAGAAGAAGCAATCGTCGCCGCGTGCGCGTTGCAGAATCGGTGATGCCATACAGAAGATACGAATCGGGGATGAAAAATAAAGAAGCATTCCCGGATGGCGAAGCATACCCTTTTTGGAGGAACCCTTTATGTATTACGTAATTTGGACCTTGACCGGCAAGGAGGAAATCGTGCGCGACGAACTCTACGCGCAGATCGGAAGAGATAATTGCAAAGCAATTCACATCCTCACGCGGGAGCGTAAGCAGAAGTTCCGCGGAGAGTGGCAGATGCGGAAAGAAAAGCTTTTCCCGGGGTATCTGCTGATCGACCTGGAAGAAGCGCAGGTGGAACCTGTACGACAGGCACTCCGAGGCGCAACAGAGCATGCAAAGGTATTAAGAAGTGGTGAAGAATTCTTCCCACTCTATGAACAGGAAGAACGATTCCTGCGGCGTATGACCGGAGACACGACAAATGTTGCGATGTCAGTCGGAGTGATGGAAGGAGATCGCATCATCGTAAAAGAAGGTCCGCTGGTCGGCATGGAAGGAAAGATTAAACGGATTGATCGTCACAAGCGTATGGCAATCCTGGAAGTCGAGCTTTTCAACCGGGTGTCCGAGATGAAAGTCGGACTGGAAATCGTGGAGAAAGCGTGAAAAAAGCTATTAGAATTGGTCTTGACGTATAAATCATTTTCAAATATAATCTAAATAAAGTTAAACACGATTAACTTTATTTAGATTATATTTGAAATGGGAGATCGTATGAGCCATTTTTATTGTAGAGAACAGGAATTGAAAAAGCTGAATGCGCGATATGAAGATGCGGATTTTGAATGTGCAATCATCTATGGGCGCCGTCGGGTTGGAAAAACCGCATTGATCAATGAGTTTTGCAAGGGAAAGCCAACCATCTTTTATTCGGCATTAAATACAACAGAAAAAGAAAATCTCGAATCGCTCTCCAAGGCGATTATGAGCTATGAGCATCCGGAGATGGAGAGCGCTCCGGTGTTTCGTGATTACGATGCGGCTCTTGCAGAGATTACCGCGTTGGCGTACAAGCAAAGGCTTATATTTGTGATTGATGAATATCCGTATCTTGCGAAAGCGAAGCCTGCGATGTCAGCCATGCTGCAGCATCTGATTGACCATAGATGGAGTGATACGAAGTTATTTCTCGTTTTGTGCGGGTCTTCGATGAGCTTCATGGAGCATCAGGTGTTGGGACAGGAAAGCCCACTATATGGAAGGAGGACCTGTCAGTTTAAGATAGAGCCTCTGGATTATAGAGATACGGCGGTTTTTCATCCGGAGCTGTCATTGGAGGACAACGCGCTTATCTATGGTATAACCGGCGGGGTACCGCACTATATCAACAAATTGAATGTGAAAAAGGATGTACAGGAAGCTCTTCGGACGAATCTGTTCGATCGTTCCGGATATCTGTATGAGGAACCGGCGAATCTGTTAAAGCAGGAGCTTCGTGAGCCGGCTTTCTATAATGCCATCATCAAAGCGATTGCGGAGGGCGCGTCGAGATTGAATGAGATTGTATCGAAGGTCGGAGAGACCAGTAGCACCTGCATGAATTATCTGAAGACTTTGATGGAGCTTGGAATCGTCAGGAAGGAAACACCAATCACGGAGAAGCCGGGAAAAAAGACGATTTATATGCTGGCGGATAATTTCTTCCGGTTCTGGTATCGGTTCGTACCGGCGAATATTAATGCGATTGATTCCGGGCGTATCGAGGATATATATGAGGTGGCAGTGCAGCAGCATATTCCACATTATATGGGCTTAATATATGAGCAGATGTGCCGGGAATACCTGTTATATTACGCGAAGCAGCTCCCAATTCCGCTTGCCGAAGTCGGACAGTGGTGGGGCACGGATTCTGTGAAGAAAAAACAGGTGCAAATAGATATCGTGGGTGTTCCATCCACCGGGGACGAATACATCATAGGATCCTGCAAATACCGAAATGAGAAGATCGGTGTTGATGAGCTGGAGCTGCTGCGGGAGTATGCAGAAGTCTTCGGCAAAGGGAAAAAATATGATTATTATATATTCTCCAAGGGTGGATTTACCGAAGGGCTGCAGAAGGTAGCTGCGGAAGGTGAAGTAACGCTGGTTACGCTGGAAGAGCTGTATGCGGAATAAATAAAAACAAAGAGTCTTAGAGAAATCTAAGGCTTTTTTGTATGCATAAATATAGAGAAGGGAGACCGGAAACATGTTTAAAGATAACGGAGATATGAAACCATTTGCATCAAAGGTATGGCTTGCAAGCCCTACGATGCACGGAGAGGAACAGAAATATGTAAATCGTGCATTCGAACTGAACTGGATCACAACAGCCGGAGAGAATGTAAATGAAGTAGAACGAATCACAGCGGAATACATTGGTGTCGATCAGGCAGTTGCGCTTTCGGCAGGTACAGCGGCTTTGCATCTTGCTATGAAATTAGCTGGTGAGGAATTATACGGAAAGCCGAAAGTAGGCGAAGGCACGTTGGCAGGACATAAGGTATTCTGCTCGGATGTAACTTTTGATGCAACCGTAAATCCGGTTGTCTACGAGGGCGGCGAGCCGGTATTTATCGACACAGAGTATGATACATGGAATATGGATCCGGAAGCACTTACGAAAGCATTTGAGATCTATCCGGAAGTAAAATTGGTTGTACTTGTGAACTTGTATGGAACACCGGCAAAACTGGATGAAATCAAAGCAATCTGTGATGCACATGGTGCAATCCTGATCGAAGATGCAGCGGAATCCATGGGAGCAACTTACAAGGGGAAGAAAACAGGAACATTTGGTAAACATGCGATTGTAAGTTTTAATGGAAATAAGATTATAACAGGCAGTAGCGGCGGTGCGCTTCTGACAGACAGCAAGGAAACTGCGGATAAAGTTAGAAAGTGGTCGACGCAGGCGAGAGAGGCGGCACCTTGGTATCAGCACGAAGAACTCGGATATAACTATCGTATGAGTAATATCATTGCAGGTATTGTCAGAGGTCAGTATGAGCATCTGGAGGAGCATATCGCGAGAAAGAAAGCAATCTACGAGCGATATAAAGAGGGTTTCAAAGATTTTCCGGTTCAGATGAATCCCTATGTCGAAGACGAGATGGAGCCAAATTTCTGGCTTAGCTGCTTGATCATCGACAAGGATGCCATGTGCAGACAGGTGAGAGGCGAGAAAGAAGCGATGTATATCGCGGAGCCGGGAAAGAGCTGCCCGACCGAAATCCTTGAGACGATCGCCAAGTATAATGCAGAGGGAAGACCAATCTGGAAACCGATGCATATGCAGCCAATCTACAGACTGAATCCGTTTATTACAAAGGATGGAAATGGAAGAGCGAGAAGCAATGCATATATCGCGGGTGGAGTCGCAGATGTCGGTATGGATATCTTCGAACGGGGATTGTGCCTGCCGAGTGATATCAATATGACTGCGGAGCAGCAGGATATCGTGATTGAGATTGTGAAAAAGTGTTTTGAGTAGAAAGATGAGATAACGTATGTATGCGAAATGCTTTAAGAGAGTAATAGATTTTGTCTTAAGTTTCATAGGTTTGATTGTATTATCTCCAATATTTTTAATCCTGATTGTGCTAGGGGCAATCTTTATGAAGGGAAATCCTTTCTTCACACAGCAAAGACCAGGTAAGAATGAAAAGATATTCAAGCTGATCAAATTCCGTACAATGGATAATCGAAAGGATAAAGATGGAAAACTGTTGCCAGACGAAGTAAGACTGAATAAATATGGCAGGTTTCTTAGAAGTAGTTCGTTGGATGAGTTACCGGAAATTATAAACATTTTAAAGGGAGATATGGCAATTATTGGTCCAAGACCATTGCTGGTACGTTATCTTGATCGATATAACGAAGAACAACATCATAGACATGATGTGAGACCGGGACTTACAGGATATGCACAGGCACATGGAAGAAATACTGTGTCTTGGGAAGATAAGTTCGCAATGGATGTATGGTACACGAAACATATCACATTTAAAGGTGATATACAAATCATTTGTGACACGGTTAAAACAGTGCTAAATCATGAAGGAATCAGTTCTGAGACATCTGCGACGATGGAAGAGTTTATGGGAACGCCAGAGGGCGTAAAGGCTAATTGGACAAAATAAAAAGGATAACTAAATGGTATGAAAGATTTATATATTATTGGTGCTGGCGGTTTCGGAAGAGAAGTGGCATGGCTGGTAGAGAGGATAAATGAAGTATCTCCTGCATGGAATCTGAGGGGATTTATAGATGATAATGAGTCAATTTGGGGTTCGAAGGAAGATGAATATTCGGTTTTGGGTGGATGTGAATATCTGAAAAATATGGGAGATGTCTACACAATATGTGCAGTAGGATCAGCAAAAGTTAGAAAAAATATTATTGATAAACTTAAGGATAGCCAGGTTAAATATGCAACATTAATAGATCCGTCAGTTATAATGTCAAAAAGAGTTCATATTGGTGAGGGCAGTATTATTTGCGCAGGTACAATTATCACTGTGGATGTAATAATCGGCAATCATGTAATTGTAAATCTCGATTGTACATTGGGGCATGATGATAGAATCGAAGACTATGTAACGGTTTATCCAAGTGTGAACATATCGGGAAATGTAATGATTGGAGAACAATCAGAAATAGGAACAGGGACACAAATTATACAAGGGAAAAAGATAGTGCAAGGTTCCATAGTCGGTGCAGGAACTGTTGTCACAAAAGATCTAGAACAAAGTGGAACATATGTAGGTGTGCCGGTGAGAAAAGTGCATTGATGAGGAGAAAAAATGCGTATATTAATTCTTGCGAATAATGATGTGGGTTTGTATAAGTTTAGAAAAGAACTTATAGAAGCGTTAATAAAAGAAAATGAGGTATATATTAATCTTCCAGACGGAAAATATGTAGAAAATTTAGTTTCTCTCGGATGTAAGTTTATTGCATGCGAACTGTTAGATCGACATGGTACAAATCCAGTCAAGGAATTAAGATTGATTTCTTATTATAATAGATTGTTAAAAGAACTAAAACCAGATATTGTATTTACGTATACTATAAAATGTAATGTATATGGTGGAATGGCATGTGCAAAATTGAGAATACCATATGTCGTAAATGTTACAGGACTTGGAACAGCAGTCGAAAATGCTGGAATAATGCAGAAAATTACGTTGACACTTTATAAAAGAGGATTAAGACGAGCTCAAAAAGTATTTTTTCAAAATACAGAAAATAGGGATTTTATGATAAGTAAAGGAGTCATTCGTGGTTCATATGATTTACTTCCGGGATCGGGAGTTAATCTGGAACAATATCATATATTAGAGTATCCTAATAATGGTACAATTGATTTTTTATTTGTTGCACGTGTGATGAAGGAAAAAGGAATTGATCAATACTTAGAGGCTGCAAAATATATAAGGAACAAATACCCACAAACAAGATTTCATGTCTGCGGTTTTTGTGAACAGGCATATGAAACCATATTGAGAGAATATGAGAGTAAGGGAATTATTATTTATCATGGATTAGTAGATGATATGGTAGCAATGCATAAAATTTCTAGTTGTACAATTCACCCGACATATTATCCAGAAGGACTATCGAATGTATTGTTGGAGAGTTGTGCCTGTGGACGCCCGATTATTACAACAGATAGAGCCGGATGCCGTGAGGTAGTTGAGGATGGTGTGAATGGGTATGTGATTAAGGAAAGGGATAGTCAGGATCTTATTCAAAAAATAGAAATGTTTTTGAGTAAAAATATAGATGAAAAAAAACAGATGGGATTAGAAGCAAGAAAAAAGGTTGAAAGGGAATTTGATCGAAAAATTGTTTTAAAAGCATATATGATGGAAATAAAATCAATTTTATAAAATGTATAAAGATTGGTAAGTGATATAGTTTTAATGATTGATAACTAATATAAATATAGGAGACGAAAAAAATGCAAAAAAGAATAGCATTAATTGTTTGTTACTATGGAAAATTTCCAGAATGGATTGACATTTGGTTAAAATCTTGCGAGTTTAATAAAGAGTATGATTTTTTCCTTGTGACAGATAATAATAGTCTTAAAGAGGTTCCTCAAAATGTAAAAGTAATATATCAAACAATGAATGATCTAAAGGTAAAATTATCCAAAGCTGCAGGATTTGAGGTTGTTTTGAGAACGCCATATAAGTTGTGTGATTATAAACCTTTATACGGTAAGGCGTTGGAAGAATATCTGGTTGAATACGATTTTTGGGGACACTGCGATTTGGATCTTATATGGGGAAGACTTTCTAATTTTTTGACTGATGATATATTTGATAAATATGATTTAATTGGCATGTATGGACACCTTATGATATATAGAAATACTGATTATATGAACTCAATATTTAAATTAGATGGAGGAGTATTTGGGTATAAAGAAGTTTTTTTGCATGCCGATAATTTTAGTTTTGATGAAATGTCAGGAATAGATTTAATTGCTCAAAGAAATCGTATTTCTCATTATAAAAGATTAAAAATTGCAAATATGTCTCCTAATTATAAAAGATTTAAAATTTCTAGTATGAAGAGTGAAAAAGAGTATTTTATATGGGAAAAAGGAAAGGTATTAAGAATATATGGAATAAAAGGAAATTTGGTTGAGGAATTTGCATATATACATTTTTCAGGGAAGAAACCAACGGTTCAGTTAAGTCAAGAAAGCATTAAAAATGCGAATATTTATCTTTCATCAAAAAATATAACAGAAAGAAAAACATGTGAACTAAACGAATTGGAATTGATGGAACATAATGAATATGTTAGTAATAAAGAAGATAAAAAAACATTGAAAAAATTTAAAAAAAATAAAATTAAAGAGATTATACATAAGAGTATACCTCAAAAAATTATTTGGCTTAAAGTACATAAGGGTATTTGGAAATTTAATTGTTATAATAAGCATTAAGGAGAAAAATTGTTGAATATTGTATTTACAGCACATACATATTATCCCAACAAGGATGGTGTCCAAATGGTTACTCAGTATATGGCTGAGGGATTAGCAAAATTAGGACATAATGTTACAGTAATAGCACCTTTAAAAAAGGAATTGAAAAAAGAAGAAATATATAATAATGTGCAAATAAAAAGATTTGTAGTAAAAACAAAATTAAAACATTCATATGGTCAAAAGAAAGAATTTCAGGAGTATTTAGTCCAACATTCAAAACAAATAGATGTTTTAATCACAGTTTGTTCAAATACAGCATTTGCTGCATGGACGTATCCGATTATAAAATTATTACACTGCAAAAAAATTATGTATCAACATGGAATGTATGACGGACATCTTCATTTAGAAAAAATACATTCATTTAAGCGTTTAATAAAGCAGCTAATATTAACGCCATATTGGGAGATATTTCATAAAATGCATTGGAAACAAATAGAAACATATAATGCATGTGTACATTTGTTTGAAAACGACAGTAGTTATAAGTATTTTCGAAAACATGGATTTGAAAAGAATGTTGTAATTATGAATAGTTGTGAACTGGAGTTGTTTCAAACCAAAACACAGGAAGATTTGAAAATGGTGGGAGACCTTGAAATCCATGAGCCATATTTCTTGTATGTGGCAAATTATTGTACGGGGAAAAATCAATTATTAGCGTTGGAAGAGTTTTACCAATTAGAAGAGACCAATGTAGCGCTGGTTTTTGTGGGATCAAAGGATAATGCATATGTCCAAGAATTAAAAGAACGAAAAAAGAAATTAGATCGCGAGAATAGGTGCAATCGAAAAGTCTATTTCTTTATAGGGATTCCAAGAAGGGAAACCGTGGCTCTAATACGAGAATGCTATGCTTGTTTAATGACGAGCAATAACGAGTATTTACCAATAACAATTATTGAAGCTATGGCATGCGATAAACCCTTTATTTCCACCAATGTCGGAGTAGTGGCTAAACTACCAGGTGGAGTTATTGCAAACGATAAAGAGGATATACAATATTGGCTTAAGTATTTCTTAAATCATGAGGACGTAGTCAATAACCTTGGTAATATTGCAGGAGAGTACGTAAGACAGAATATGTTTATTGATGACAAAATAAAACAATTGGAAACGTTGATAAATGAAATATAAGAGAGGTACATTATGGTTAGTAGAACAGAACATACAATAAAAAATATATTTTTTGCTGTGATTGTTCAAATAATTAATATTATAATAAAATTTGTTGTACGAACCATATTTATAAAAACCTTAGGACAAGAATATTTGGGGATAGGGGGAGTATTTTCTAATATATTAACTGTGTTATCACTTGCTGAACTTGGAATAGGGACTGTGATTGTATATGATATGTACAAACCTATTTCCGAGAATAATGAAAACAAGGTAACACAATTATTTAATTATTATAAGAAAGTTTATGCATATATAGGAATATTTATTGCAGTATTTGGAAGTTTGTTACTTCCTTTTCTGGGTAAAATTATAACGGATGTTCCTAATGTTCAACATATTAAATTTATATATATTTTGCATTTGGCTGATTCTGTATCTTCGTATTTTTATGCACATTGCAGATCGCTATTTAACGCTTATCAATTAAATCGCGTGAATTCGAAAAACAATCTTTTGATATCAATTTTAAAGACTATTTTAGAAATAATAGCTTTGATTGCAACTAAAAGTTATATTGTATATATGGTAGTGCAGATAGTGGTTACGATTTTTGGAGGATATTTGATATCACTGAAAGCAAAAAAAATGTTCCCGTTTATCAAGAATAGTGTGTCAGAACTCGATAATGAAAGCAAACGGGGGATTTTTAAAAATGCTGCTCATATGTTAAACATTAGAGTTGGTTCCACGTTAATAAACGCGACTGATAATCTAATTATTTCAGCATTTATAAGTACAATATTAGTTGGAATTTACTCTAATTACAGTATGATTGTTCAAATTATTTTATCTACTACTTTTTTGATAGAATCCTCATTAACAGCCAGTGTTGGAAATTTGTGTGCAACCTCTTCAAGTGAAAAAAAATGCGAAGTATTTATGAAATTACAATATCTGTATTCCTGTATTTTTGGTATCGTTATGATTGGGTTATATGGATTGTTTAATGCATTTATAAATTTGTGGATTGGTGAGGAATATTTGCTCTCTCCGTTTACAGTTTTTATAATAACTTTGAACTGTTATCTTTCCGGTATACACCAACCTGTTGAGGCGTACATAAATTCGGATGGGTTATTTAAATATTTTAAAATTAAACCATTTGTTGAGGTTGGGATTAATTTTTTGGTATCAATAATTGGAGCAAAATTATGTGGTATAAATGGTGTTTTAATAGGAACGACTTTAAGTCATGTTATGACAACTTTATGGTTTGATCCATTAGTGTTGTATAAATATTCGTTTATGAAAAAAGCAAATGAATATTTTATAAAATATTTTAAATCCCTTGGCTTAGCTGTTGGAATTACATTAATGATGTATGTTATGCAGAAGAATCTGATAATGGGAACAATATTGGAATTTGGAATTCGTATAGTTGCTTGTTTATGCGCTGTAGTGATTTTTTTACTATTAAATACTGGGAAATCTGATAAAGCATGGATTAAACAATATATAAAGTTGGAGAAATTTAGATGAGAGAAAATGCAATCCCTAATAAGGTTTTAGTGATTAATGATGAAAATCAGTTATATAGGCAAATGTTTGATGATTTATGGGATATGAATTGTGTAGAAGAAATTCCTAAAATTTGCATTCCACATACGTTGCGACCTTTGTATAAAATTCATTTTTCATCTAAGATAAATAGAGTTATAAAGTTGCCATTTAAAAACATGTGGGAGAAATTTTATGGATTGGGGAGATATGATTTTATAGATGATCAAGATTATTGGGTGTTGATTTTGAATGGTGCATTAAAAAAACATTATTCTGTTCAGTATTTAAGAAAGGTACAATCAAAGCATCCCAATATAAAGTATGCGTTATTGTTTTTTGATACATATAACGCTAAGGATTATGTTAATGAATTGGAATTTGATTTTTTCAATAAAATATTATCATTTGATCCAGAGGATTGTAAGAAATATGGATTTACATATATACAACAAGGTCAGGTTTTCTCCAAACCTAAAGGGATGAAAAATGATGAACAAAAAAGGACTGATTTATTTTTTGTAGGAATGGGCGCGGGGAGAGTTGATGTTTTAAATGATATAGTTAGAAAAATTGATGGATATGTGAACTATAAAATTCATATTTGTGCGGTTTCAAGAGAAAAACAATTAAACGACACGAAAATATTTTACAATCAAACGATTCCGTATAGCGAGGAATTGCAGTATATTTTTAATACAAATACGGTATTGGATGTAGTAAAACAAGGACAAAGTGGAATAACACTGAGAATCTGTGAAGCGCTACTGTTTAATAAAAAGATACTTACAAATAATCAGAGTATTCGGGAAATGCCTTTTTATGATAGTCGATTTATAAAAGTATTTACCGATATATCAGATATAGATATTAGCTTTATCAAAGATAATGCTCCGGTAAAATATAATATTGGATCTGACTATTTCAGTCCCCAAAAAATAGTTCAACTTTTGTTGGAGGATATTTAATACTTGGTTAAATGTTATAGTTTGATATTTATAAAAGGAAAAAAATATGGAATATAATTTTTGGATTCTTTATTTATTAGGAATTACATCCGCAATAGTATGTCTATTTACACGGCAAAAAGCATTTTTTAAATTTTGTGCAGTTGTTTGTATATTTTTGATTATTTCTTCTGCTGTTCCAGCAACAAGCTTTTGGAGTGATTTAAATAATTATGAAAATTCATATAATCAGATGACAGGGTATAGTCCGATTAAATTGGCAAATGATTGGGCATATTATAATTTGATGTATTTGTTTAAATCATGGGGATTTTCGTTTATGCAGGCAAAAGCGTTTGTTTTATTAGTTTCGCTTTTGTGTGTAATGTATTTTGTATTTCAGTTTACATATAAAGAAATAACTTTTGTTATGTTATTTTTTATGTTACATCTAATATTTAATTATGCGTTGATTCTTAGAAATTCTATTGCATTTTCTGTCTGGTTGTTGGGAATTGATGGAATATTTAAACCAGAGATGAAACATGGAAAACTAAAATATATTGTATTTACAATTATTGCAGCGCAATTTCACAGCATGATATATTTGTATATCCCATTGGTTCTTATCGCTGTAAGATGGAACAATATTAAAAAATATAGGAAAGTGATTAATGCAATTCTAATTATTGGAATAGTTGGGATGATTTATCTTGTAAGAACAGGAAGTGCGATCACATTGCTGGCAACATTTGTTGGAGACTTTTTAGGAAGTGATAAATATAGTATGTATGCTGTGGCATTGGGAAGATATGCATGGGTTTCTGTCTTATGTATTTGGGCAGTGACAGTTGGTAACGTTATTTTCACAGGAAAGTGGTTAAAAGAGAGTGCTTGTGAGGGAGTGCTTAGACAAAGATATATAATTCGACAGGGGGTATTGATAAAAGAACAGGAGAAATGGAAGATGGGGCAATGCTTGGAGCGGATGAGGTTATTCCTTGTTGCATCAACTATTTTTGTACCATTAACTATTTTTGCATTACACCTGGCTAGATATCTGAAATATATTAGTTTTGTTAATATTATTTATATGGCAATGTTGTTTGAAAGCATAACAGATAAGAAAAAGAAAGCATATATTTTTGTAGCTACTTGTATAATTACATTATTATGGTTGTATTTTGATATATATATATATAAAGGATATCGAACAGACATCTTGCAGAAATATATAATTAAAGGAAAATGGTTTTGGAACTAATAAAAATATAAGGGAGAGCGTGAAAGGATGTTTGTAGTTTTTAGAAATCCTTCTGATTATATGCATGATTTGTTTGAAGGATATTCGTCAAATGAGGTAGTTTGCATAGATAAAAGCTTTGCAGGGATATTTGGCTGGCTTAATGCATTTCATAATTCTATATCTATTAATAGTAAAATAAATTTACCATTTAAGAAAATATGGTATCCATTTTATTTAGACTATAAGTTGTTGGATAAGTATTATCAGAATGGAGAAAGTATTTATTTTGTTTTTTTTGAAGGGAATAGATTAGCATATCAAAAGGAATTTCTGGATTATTTAAAAACAAAGTATTCCAAGTGTAAATTGATATTTCGTTATATTAATATATTGTCAAAACAAAATATGACATATTATTCTTTTGTAAAACAGAGCTATGATTTGATATTGACAATGGATAAAAAGGATTCGGAAAGGGAAGGACTGTTATACGTTCCGAATACATATTGGAATAGCTATAGAGCTATGGATAATAAATATGAGAGGGATGTTATTTTTTTAGGAGGAAGTAAGGGAAGAATATCTCAATTAGATAAATGTGCCCATTTATTTGATAAAATAGGTATTACATATGATTTCTATGTAGCTGATTGTGCTGAGAATGAGAAAATAGAAAAAAAAGGATTTCATTACATAAAGAATATAAAATACAAAGAATATTTGCGTTTATTGAACAGGTCTAGAGCATCTTTGGAAATATTAGTGCAATCCCAGAGTGGTAGTACATTGAGAGCGACAGAAGCTGTTTTTTTTGATAAAATTTTACTGACTACAAATTCTATGATTTTAACAGAGAATTTCTATAATTCTAAATATATGTTTCTAATTAATCAAAAGAATATTGAAACTATCAAAGAGGTAATACATAAAAATGTTTATTATGAGAATAAGAAGATGATAGATCACCAGTGTATGTTTGATAAAATTATAGATTTTTTTGAAGAATAGAATTTTATGTGAAAGGAAAAAGATGATTCAAGGATTCAAGAATGTTTTAAGAAATATAAGATCTCAATATATTATGGGCGAATTAAATGCGTCGTGGAGAAAAGCGAATAAACATAATATGACCGAACTCGGAAGAAGATGTCGCGCAGATATGATTTCTGTGGGAAGGTACACATATGGAAAAATAAATGTATATGATTATGGTGCAGATACAAGATTAAAAATAGGAAGTTTTTGCAGTATTGGAAATAATGTAACATTTATGTTAGGGGGAGATCATGATATTTATAGGGTATCTACATATCCATTTAAAAAAATATTTGGTGACAAACAGCCAGAAACAAAATCGAAAGGTGATATCATAATCGAGGATGATGTTTGGATAGGAAATGATGTTTACATTATGAGCGGTGTTAAGATTGGACGGGGCGCTGTAATCGCAGCAGGAGCCGTTGTTACGAGGGAAGTCCCTGCATTTTCGGTTGTAGGGGGTGTACCGGCGAAAGTGATAAAATATAGATTCACAGAAGAAATAATAAATATTTTATTACAATTAAATTGGAATAATGTAACAGAGCAAGAAATATTAAACAAAATAGAAGAACTATATAAATCACCTGTTAACATAGAGGACATAAGAAAAATTGTTAAAGAATTGAATCATACTATCAACTAAATTTAATGAAAGGTGAATATATAATGAATGCATGCAAGATTGTTTTGGTTACTGGCGCAGCTGGTTTTATCGGTTCCAATTTAGTCATGGAACTCGTAAAAACACAATCGCCAGTTAAGATTATAGGCATTGATAATATGAACGATTATTATGATGTTTCCATCAAAGAATATCGTTTGAAGCAGATTGAAGAATGTTTTAATGAGCATCCGGAATCTGAGTGGATATTTATGAAAGGATCGATTGCAGATAAGACAGTTGTCGAATCTGCTTTTTTAGATTATAAACCGGATATTGTAGTGAATCTTGCGGCTCAGGCGGGGGTTCGGTATTCTATTACGAATCCAGATGCATATATAGAATCTAATTTGATTGGGTTCTATAATATTTTGGAAGCGTGTAGACATAGTTATGACAATGGTGCCAGAGGCGTGGAGCATTTGGTATATGCCTCATCTTCTTCGGTATATGGTTCCAATAAAAAGGTTCCATATTCGACAGAGGATAAGGTAGATAATCCGGTATCGCTTTATGCTGCGACCAAGAAATCAAATGAGTTGATGGCACATGCATATAGTAAGCTTTACAATATTCCTTCGACAGGACTTCGATTTTTTACAGTTTATGGACCTGCTGGTAGACCGGATATGGCTTATTTTGGATTTACGAATAAACTGTTAAAGGGAGAGACAATCCAGATTTTCAACTATGGAAATTGCAAACGGGATTTCACGTATGTGGATGATATTGTCGAAGGGGTAAAACGGGTGATGATGGCACCGCCAGAGAAGAAGATGGGTGATGATGGACTTCCGATTCCTCCATATGCAGTTTACAATATTGGAAATAATCATCCTGAAAATCTGTTGGATTTTGTCGATATTTTACAACAAGAGCTGATTCGGGCAGGTGTATTGCCTGAGGACTATGATTTTGAAGCGCATAAGAAATTAGTACCTATGCAGCCGGGAGATGTTCCGGTAACCTATGCAGATACTTCCGCGTTGGAACGTGATTTTGGATTTAAACCAAGTACGAGCCTGAGAGAAGGATTGCGGCAGTTTGCGGAGTGGTATAAGGAGTTTTATAAGATTTAGAATATAACAGGAGAGTGACACACTATGAAGATTGCAGTAGCAGGAACGGGATATGTTGGATTATCAATTGCAACACTTTTATCGCAGCATCATGAGGTGATGGCAGTTGATATTATTCCAGAGAAAGTAGAGAAGATTAATCATCATATAAGTCCGATTCAGGATGAGTATATTGAGAAGTATCTGGCAGAGAAAGAGTTAAATCTGACTGCCACATTGGATGCAGAGGCAGCTTATACTGGTGCAGATTTTGTTGTAATTGCGGCACCGACGAATTATGACAGTCAGAAGAATTTCTTTGATACATCGGCAGTGGAATCGGTCATTGAATTGGTAATGAAGTATAATCCATCTGCAATTATGGTAATTAAGTCTACAATTCCGGTGGGATATACGAAATCCATCCGGGAGAAATATCATTGTGGTAATATTATTTTCAGTCCGGAATTTCTGCGGGAATCAAAGGCGTTGTATGATAATTTATATCCAAGCCGTATCATTGTTGGAACGGATATGGATGATGAGAGACTGGTTGCGGCGGCACATACATTTGCGGGGCTGTTGCAGGAAGGCGCAATCAAGGAGAATATTGACACGCTGATCATGGGGTATACGGAAGCAGAGGCGGTCAAGCTTTTTGCAAATACATATCTGGCGCTGCGAGTATCGTATTTCAATGAGCTCGATACATATGCGGAAATGAAGGGCTTGGATACGCAGCAGATCATTAACGGTGTGTGTTTGGATCCGCGAATCGGCACACATTACAATAACCCAAGTTTTGGTTATGGAGGATATTGCCTGCCGAAGGATACAAAGCAGTTGTTGGCGAACTATCAGGATGTGCCGGAGAACTTGATTGAAGCGATTGTGGAATCGAATCGGACGAGGAAGGATTATATTGCGGATCGAGTGCTGGAGATTGCTGGAGCGTATGGACCGAATGAAGACTACGATGCTTCGAAGGAAAAGGAAGTTGTTGTTGGTGTGTACCGCTTGACGATGAAAAGTAATTCGGATAATTTCCGGCAGAGTTCCATCCAGGGAGTCATGAAGCGGATCAAGGCGAAAGGCGCAACCGTGATCGTGTATGAGCCGACTTTGGAGGATGGTAGCACATTCTTTGGCAGCAGAGTTGTGAACGATTTGGCACAGTTCAAGGAGCTGTCGCAGGCGATCATTGCGAACCGGTATGATGCTTGTCTGGATGACGTGGCGGACAAGGTGTATACGAGAGATATATTTAGAAGAGATTAGGGATGGGAGACCGTCGGGAGCGTAGTGCTTTCGGCGGTTTTTGTGTCTATAAAAAATATTTTCGCTTGTAAACCCGCATGATTGACCGGGATTTGTTGGAAAAAGGGATGGATTTCGATGATCTTCCCGAATCGTATGTCATATTTATTACAGAAGATGATAAGTATGGATGTGGAGAGCCGTTATATCATATCGAGCGGAAAATAGAAGAGAATGATGAGTATAGCAAAGTGTTGGCAGATGAGGTAAAATATTTAAAAGAGACGGAAGGAGGTCGAGGACGTATGTGCAGGATTTTAGAAGAAATGTGTGAGGAAGTCGAGAAAGAGACGGCGGAACGGGTTGAGAAAGAAACAGCAGCAAGAGTTGCAAAGGAAACAGCCAGATCCCTTCTGGCACTTGGAAAATTTTCGTACGAAGATATTTCCCAAGGAACAGGCCTTCCGTTAGAGGTGGTGGAAGAACTGGCTGCGCAGAAAGACAGCGTAAGGATATGTTGGAGAAACTGGCGGAAGTGATTTGCGAACCGGTATGATGCCTGTCTGGATGATGTGACGGACAAGGTGTATACGAGAGATATATTTAGGAGAGATTAGGGATGGGAGAACGCCGGGAGCGTAAGCTTTCGGCGTTTTTTTGAACTGCTGGACGAACTGAAGTTCGGATTTTTGAAAAACAGTGCTTGTAAAATATGTATATTCGTGTAGAATATTAGTCATAAGGCGAGTGTAGGAGTGTAGTCTTATATGGGGTGGGGAATTCTATATTGTGATCTTTTCTTGATTTTTCTGTAAGAAGATTATCGGTAGCTGAGTTTCCATGAATTTATAAAATTAAAGAACGGTTAAATTATATAGAATACACCAGAAGATGTATTTTAGGCGGAGGTAAATTGGATGTCGTTAGAGGAAAATGAAGAAGAAAATAATAATGATAATAAACTGAAAAAAGATGATGCATTGCCTGAACTTGCAGCAAGTATTATTTCATCATTGCCAGAGGGGATGAAACCGGTAGTTTCACCGCTGGCGTATTCCAATATGCTTGAAGCGTCCCGTAAAATAACAGGTCTTGAGTCTGTTGTAATGCCAAATTCGGCACAGATTGCAGGTGCGATAAAAATAAACGAATCTATGGCAGAGACGCTTAAGATGGTATCTATGTGTACAAACTCTATTACCGCTGCAAATATGGCATCGGGGGTATTAGAAACAATAAATGCTACGGGAAAGATGTCGGATTTGCTAAAGTACCAATTAAATATGACTCAGATTTTGCAGAATACACAAACCGCCGCAAAATTAATAGCGGGTTGTTCGGAATTGTTTTCAAAACAATGGGTTAATGCTGTAAATGGAATACAAAAATTGGATGCACCGAGTCTGGCTGCTATGAGGTTATTGCCACAATATAGAAATGAGAAGCTGCCTCGTGGAAGTAAGCAGGTTATGAAAGCGCTCACAAAAAATGCAGCGAAAGAACTTGCAAAAACGAAAGACATTATTGTTGATCCGAAAGATGGAACTTTTTATCATGAAGATGCGCCGGAGCAAAAGATTACAGCAAATCAGATCACAGTAGTGGAAAGTTCGCTGGAATTGTTTGAAACGATTGGGTTTGATGAATTGGTGGCATTTGAATCAAAGCTATCAGCCGAGATAGAATTTGCAGGTTCAGATCCTGTTGGACAGAAGATAAATCAGATTATTCAAAGTTGGAATACCTTTATTAATTTTGAACAAATAACATATTTCCATGCGAGAAAACACGATAAAGAGACACGGGCATTTACAGATGAGGAAATGTTAAAGGCTCCATTGAATGTTTCTTCTCATGGTCGCTATAATAGAATTGGAAGAAGCTGTTATTATATTGCAGAGACAAAAGAGGGTGCTAAAAAGGAAATATTAAAACATAGTAGGGAAAACAAATTGGAAATACAAATTGTTGGAATCCGAGCTGTAAAAGAAGCAAAAATTATTGACCTGTCTGGGAAATCGAGCAAATCAAACAAGTTTATCGAACATTTGAGATGTTCTGTGGAAAATGAAGAGGGAAAAGTTGTACACGAGTATCTGTTACCTAATTTTGTGGCAACATGTTGCAAAAGGCTTGGAATAGATGGGATACGATATAAAAGTAGTAAGTCACAGGATTATAATTGTATCGTGTTATGGAAAGATGATTATTTCGAGTTCGTGGATGGTAGTCGGGAGATAATAGAGATAGATAGAGATAGGGAAGATTGAATTAGGTATAGGAGGATGCGTAAATGGCAAGAAAAAGCTTTTTTGAACGCATGGAACGAGAAATAGATTTTCAACATGAATATGAAAAGATGGATGATATCATTTTGAATGACACTGTGGGGCATGACACGCTTTACGAGTATATAGCTTTAAATTTTGAAAGATGGAAAGAACGAAGAAATTTTGCAAGTTTTGACGAGTTGCGGAAGCACTTTGACTTTACATATGGTAAGGGTGACTGGGTTACAAATTATAAAAAAATACCAACTGCAAGTGTGAATAATATTGATACATTCTTATTGTATTGCGAGATGATGGTGAATATGTTTGATGGAATTGTATTCCCATATGCGGTGACAACTATTTGTCGCAAAGCTCAAATGATTGTAGATATAATGCTTTATGATTTAGACAAACTTAATCATGAATTTAAGGATCTTGATGATGGACGTATTATTATCGTGCAGAAAGATGCAGGTGTAACTGCGGTTGCGGATATTGTTGAACAAGCGCTTGCGGATGCGATTGTAGAGTACAATCATTATTTGCTAAAAGGAAATATTGAGAAGAAGAAATCAATCCTAAAAATGGTTGCAGATGCTCTAGAACCGAAGCGAAGTGAATTGGATCAGATAAATAAATCATTTACGTCAGATTTGTTTTTTATGGTAAATAATATGAATATCCGTCATAATAATTGTGATAACACGGATATCAAGACTTATAATTCAACATTTGCGTCATTATCCCCAAAGGATGTGGAAGCATGGTATGACGATATATTTCAACAAGAATTGATGGCATTTTTGATTCTGGAACAAAAGAAACGAAATGCCAGAATTGAAGCGTTTAAGAAGAATATGAAAAAATAAGGAGGGACTCTGAGCGTGCTTTGATGTACGGATGGATGAAACGCAGGTATTTTTTTCTATAAAAAGAAATAAAAAATTAGATTTTGAATATAATAAATATAAAAAACCATTGAAAATATTACTTATAAGTTATATTATAACAATGCGTAGGAGGAGACTTGGGGTGTGGAATTAGAACAATTACTTATTGAAGAATTAGAAGAGATATATGCAATTTCAAGTGTAAAGAAAGAGTTTCGAAAAGCAGTTGATGAGGCGTGGAGGGAAAAGGCGCCTTGGCAGAGATATCAGAAAAAATTGATTGCAGATCTGGCAGTTTTAGAATAGGAAAAAGATCGAGCGATTGATTTGCCACAATTTGGAAAGTTAACGGGATTTGATAAACTATATAGTATTAGACATCCAGAATCCAGGAAAAATGTAAGAGTACTTTATACGATTGAAGATGACACCATAATACTGCTTACTGCCTTTTTAGAGAAAAATGCTGGAGATTATCAAAGAGCAATTGAAATTGCTCAAAAGAGGCTAAAGTGGTTGTTTAGTTAATTTAAAAGGATTATAGATGGAGGATATGAAAATGGGAATTGCAGAAAAGATTGCAAATGCAAAGAAGTCAAATTGGGTTTCAGAAGGTATTTCTAAGTCTGAAGTAAAAACGATTGTTGAGTTAGCAAAGATTTCTGCGCAGATTGAAAGATGCAGACTTGACATGGGCATGACACAACAAAAGTTTGCTGAATATATGGGCGTAACGCAGGCGATGGTTTCTAAGTGGGAAAGTAGGGAATATAATTTCACGATAAGAACATTAAATGAAATTTGTCAAAAGACAAACTTGAAATTATTTGTTAGTTTGGATAAACCATGTGTAAAATCTGATTATAATATTGTGGAATGGGAGAGCGAAAAGGTAGGAAAGAAAAGACGGGATAATGGTTATTTACGACTTGTATATGATAAGGGGGCGATTGCATAATGGAGTTAAATCGAATTGCAACAGGAATAAAGTTAGTTGGTACAACGATTAAAGAGATTTCTGTTGAAAATAACATAGTGAATGTTCAAAAAGAGGCAAAAAGAAGTTTTGGTCTTAATATTAATGAGCCTAGTTTTGAAAATATTGACGAAGGCCTTTTTTCGCAAATGGCTATAGATTTTGAAGTAGAGATAGAGCAGGCAGAAGATCGAAATTTTAAATTAGAACTATCTTTAGAAGGAGCATTCCTATCAGAAAAAAATACTGAGAAAGAAGATTTTAAACAGCTTGTAATCATAAATGGAGCTGCAGCTCTGATTAGCATTGCAAGAGGAAAAATAGAATCGATAACATCTAATATTTTTGACAGCGGAAAAGTTGTTATTCCGTTTGTAAACGTAATTGATTACTATAAAGGTTTGTCAGAATAATATTTGACTAAGCTATAGGTCAAAACACATCAAATTAAAACAGTAACGCAAAATACCGTGTGGATTCCCCAATCCACACGGTATTTCTATATAAAACACACATCTGAGCTGCTTCCGAACATCAGCAACTCATCCTCTCCCCAAGATGTCCAAAGGTGTTTGCTTTGAACACATTTATCGTAACATAAGTGGAAGAAAAAACAAGGGGGGTGGCACAATTGACGCGCAGGAGAGCATACTTTTTCACTTTCGTGCATTTTCTGCTATATTTCATGCAGAATCGTCAAGCCCGGTTTTTGTAATTTTGATAAAAAATACAGGTTATATCTGAGGATAAAAACTTGTGCTATACTACACAAGGAAAGGGGAAACATATGGATCTCAATCAGATATTTATAAAATATTATCCAGAGTGGACCGCGTTTGAAGCGGTTGTATTTTTCTCGGTTTTGATAGGAGTAACAGCCATTTTATTGATACAAGTGCTACGCAAGCATATTCGTTGGGTGCAGGCGGTTTCTGTGTTATTGCTTGTGACATATCTGATGCTTGTATTTGGTTCGACTGTGTTTATGCGGCAGCCAGGGACAAGGCAGGCGGAGTATGAATGGTTCTGGTCGTGGAAGGTAGTGTATCATGCCTTCGAAGAGGGATATACACATAGCTTGTTTTGGGAGATTCTGCTGAATATTGCGTTGTTTGTTCCGATTGGTGCATTGCTGCCGCTTGCGAGTGGACGGAAACGAGGTATTTGGCTGGCGTTGGTTACTGGAATTCTGATTTCTACAAGTATTGAAGGCTTGCAGCTTTGGCTGTGCCGGGGCTTGTTTGAATTTGATGATATCTTTGATAATACACTTGGGTGTGTGTTGGGACAAGCAGTGATTGGAAATCCTGTTACATATCTTCTTATGAAAATTTCCGCCCCACCCAAATGTAAAAATTAAATTATTCCAATCAAATACCCCCAGCTATTTTATTGTAGCTTCACGTATTCCAATGGATCAACAACCTCATCATTCACCCGCATTTCAAAATGCAGATGTGGTCCGGTGCTGTTTCCGGTGTTGCCGGAGAGTCCGAGCAGATCGCCTTGTGCGACGGTCTGTCCGACTTCGACAGAAGTTTCAGACAGATGTCCGTAACGGATGACCATGCCATCGCCGCAGTCCACATAGACACTGATGCCGTAGCCGCCGTTCCAACCGGATTGTATGACGGTTCCGGCGGTGCTGCTCTTGACAGGCGTGCCGACATTGACCGCGAGGTCGATTCCGTTGTGCGTTCTGCCCCAGCGCGGACCGACGTAAGAAGTGATGACGTAATCATCGACCGGAATCAGAAAGTCCGGTCGCTCCTTTGTTCCGACATGTACCTCGCGGGCAATCGCGGGCGTGATGACGCGGGAATCGATGATCTCCTCGGACACAGCGTGTCCATTTAAATAGGTGATCAAAGCAGTTGTTTCCTGCTTGCCAGCGGTGCCTTCCTGTGTGACGACGATCTCGCCCTGATAGAGGGAATCATCGTAGACTGTGTTGCAGGAATCATAATAAGGAACGATTTCCTTTACACTTTGCAGGGATGTTCCGGTTAGTCTGTATTCTTTTTGCGGTAATTTGATCGATGGAAATTCGCGTGCCTGACTCATCAGACAGACGAGCAGACTGCTTCCCACCAAAGTAAATGTCAGTAATTTTTGTCTTTTGTAGGAAAACTGAAATTTATGTTTCATGATTTGCTCTCCTACGGAATATGTACTTGCAGTCAGTGTTCCCATATATGGCATACGCTATTCAAATATATGGAAAATGTGACGATATATTGAAATGTACGATAACAAATTCGTAACAATTTTATTGTAGTGTTACAAATCTGTGATGTAAAGAAAATGCGTGTACAAAATTCTGACAGACAGCGGCAAAATTCTTGTTCGCACATGCGCTTTGTGATAAACTAAAACATGAGTGAGTACAGAAGATGGATGCTGGAAATGCGGCATTGGATTACGACAGAGGGAGTTGCAAATGGCAAAAAATTTGATTGATATAGAAGATATTCCACCACAGCTTGCGAACAAGGTCAAGCAGGATCTGCGTTTTAAGACGGGGAATTTTGTGTGGCGCGTGCGGTTCAATATTCCGCTGGACCCGCATACGGTGAACAAGGATACGATGTATGTGACGAATTCGCAGAACCAGAAGCTGCGATCCTATATCCGTTATGATACGAAAAATGAGATTATCGAGGTGGAACCGCTGGAGCCGTATTCGACGAACGAATACTATTTCCTGACGATCACAAAAAATGTGAAGTCGAGAGGCGGACAGTCGTTGAAGGAGCCAGTGCAGATCAAATTCAAATTATAAAAGTACAGATAATAAATTACAGGGACCGAAACAAATCGGTCCCTTTTTATAAAAATGCAACCGCGCGGGTGGTATCTTAGCAAGGGGGAGAAATGGATGGTAAAACTCGAAAAGACTTGTGAATAATCGGTTGCATGCGTGCCTATCCATATCATACGCAAAAAGCATGTCTTGTGTTCTTTTTTCCTAGACATAGTATGGTCGATGTGCTATTATTTTATGTGATTTGAAATGAAATTTTTTGAGTGAAACTGCACGAAAGGTGCAGTCTTGAAAAGGAGGAAAAAACAATGAGTTATTCCGCAGAGATTATTGATTATAAAGGGAAAGAGGCAGTTGCACTGACAGCAGGAAAGTACAAAGCAATCGTGGCACCTTTTTTAGGCAGTAATGTCATCCGTATGCAGGATGTTGAAAATGACATTGAGATTTTCCGTTATGACGAATCCCTTTCTGTTGAGGATCTGAAGAAGAGCCCGGAGGTGTATGGACTTCCGACCCTGTATCTTCCAAACCGCCTTGCAAATGGCGTGCTGAAGGTAAGCGATGCAACCTATCATTTTCCATTGAATGATCCGCTTGGCAACCATATTCATGGTTTCCTGCATAAGCGTGAGCATACACTTGTGAGTGCAGCCGTGGACGGCAAGAAGGCAATCGCAAAGACAGAGTACATATATGACAAGAACGATGAATTTTTCGAGACATACCCAGTCAGCTTCAAGGCAGAGTTCACATTTACTTTGTCCGATGACGGTCTGGAGTATGCATTTACAATGACAAATACATCTGACAAGCAGATGCCATATGGTATGTGCAACCATACAACGATTAACGGACCTTTCACAAAGGATGGAAATGGTCTGGATATGCGTCTGTATATCCCGGTTGGCGAGAAGTGGGAGCTTTCAAAGTCCTGCATTCCGACAGGTGACATGCTCGTACAGACAAATCACGACAGACAGTATCTGACTGGTTCACAGGTTCCAGTGCTGCATGATATTGACAATGACGTATTCTTTGCAGAGGAAGGAAGTCTGGATGGCAAGCCATTCTATGGCGCAGTGGCAACGGATGCTGCAACAGGCAAGCGTATCTGCTATGAAGTATGTAAGGACTTCAAATTCTGGGTTGTATGGAACGATCATGGAGACAAAGGATACTTCTGTCCAGAGCCTTGCACATGGATCATCGATGCACCAAACCAGCCAATCCCAGCAGAGGAATCTGGTTACAAGGAGCTTGCACCGGGTGAATCTCATACGGTGACGGAGAAGATCTATACCGCGTAAGCGTGTGGTGACAAGGGAGGGTTATTTATGAATAAGAGAAGAGTATGGGCACTTGTGCTTTCAATCGTGATGGTGCTGTCTGTATTTGCATATGTCCCGGTTCAAAATGTGGAAGCCGCAGGGGTTTCGGTACAATACAAATCACACGTTCAGACATTTGGTTGGGAATCTGCATGGAAGCGTGATGGAGAAGCCTCCGGAACAAGCGGAAAAGCAAAACGGCTGGAAGGAATCCGGATCACAGTCTCCGGAGATAATCTGGGGGTCCGTTATACAACACATTGCCAGACATATGGCTGGCTCCCGTGGGTTTCGAATGGTGAGATGAGCGGAACACAGGGCGAAGCAAAGCGTCTGGAAGCGATTAAAATTGAGTTAACCGGTGCAAATGCACAGAATTACGATATTTATTATCGTGTGCATGCACAGTCATATGGCTGGCTTGCCTGGGCAAAAAATGGACAGGCAGCCGGAACAGCAGGGCTTGCTAAGCGGTTGGAGGCAATTCAGATTGTTGTTGTCGCAAGGGGAACAACGGTTCAGAATAATGTCAATGGTATCGTAAGCAGGTATGGGAGAAACTACGTATCGCTCAATGGCGCCTCTGATGTGAATGTCGGAGGTCGGGAGACGACCAACATTACATATCGTACGCATGTACAAAGCTATGGCTGGCAGGGATGGAAGAACAACGGAGTGATGGCAGGTACAAGCGGACGTGCAAAACGCCTGGAAGGTATAGAGATAAAACTTACCAATCAACAATATACGGGAAATATTGTGTATCGCACACATGTACAAAGCTATGGCTGGGAGTCCCGCTGGAGAATGAATGGCGAGATGTCCGGAACAAGCGGGCAGGCAAAACGGCTGGAGGCAATCCAGATTTACCTTACTGGAGAACTTGCCAATCACTATGATGTTTATTACCGCGTACATGCACAGTCGTATGGCTGGCTTGGATGGACAAGAAATGGAGCAGCTGCTGGAACGGCCGGATATGCAAAAAGGTTAGAGGCAATCCAGATCGTTCTTGTTCAAAAGAACGGGGCGGCTCCGGGAAATGTTGCAGGTATCGTATCTACAGTTGGAACGGGTTTTGTGAACCGGCCTGAAATTGCTTTGCCGGAAAATCCGGTATCAAACGGAAGCACCGGTTCAAACGGAACATCGGGTTCAACGGGTTCAACCGGAGCAAACAAGAACGATGTTACCAGATATTCATATGAAATCGTTCCTCTGCTGGAGCCTTTCAATGAGTATTTCTATGTGAAGACGAATAATCCGGATGTTTCCTATGTTCGTTTTGAGGATAAAAACAGTAAGTATAAGGCCGGAAAAGGAGCTTATCTTATCCCGACGACCCGGAGATTTTTCGATGTCAAATACGAGAATAAAGAAACCGGACGTGTGAAGGGCGGATATATATTCGAGATGTCTGAATCGGGTTCCGATGGCGGAGCATATACATTGCAGCAGGCTGATCGTGCCTATAAAGTCACTTATTCGGGAAATGTGTCGTATTCAACAATGCCGGTTTATACGGATACACCGGTTCAGGTTTCCTGCAAATCGGTGGAGAGTCTGACCGATTATCTGATTAACAATTACACGGATAAATCAAAAGGATTGTTCGACAATCTGCAAAGTGTGAACTCAGCGTTGGGGCGGCTTTCTGTCTATCCGAAAAACATCGTTGACACATCGAAGCCGGATCCGAATCGCCCGTATCCGCTGCTGGCAACATCTCCATACCCGGAATTGTCTTTGAATGAACACTATTCGATGTGGCAGTCGGCGGATGAGATGATGTTCCTGGAATACCTTCATCCGATGGTGTTGTCATCCGTAGGAGTTCCGGGCGTTATGGCGAATGTAGCGAAAGCGTTGCAGCCGGATTGTACGGTTTCGTCAGGCTCGGCGCATTATCTGGTCGATGTAACATGGAACGGAACAACGAAATCATATGGTGGTGCCGGAAACGGAAATACGGATCCGGTTATGTCCAAATATATTGAAAGTTTATTTACCTTTGACGGTGGAGCGAATGATTACGCATTTTCTTCGTCCCTCGATAAACTGGAAAGGAAAATTCATCAATATGAGAAACAATCGACCGATGAGTTACAGACATATCGGAATCAGTTGTCCGGAGATGAATTTGAGAAAAAGATTGGCGCAGGCAATTGGCTGAAGGTTGCTGCTGAGGGCTGGGGATATGGAACGGCATATACGTATGTGAGTGCATATACAGGTGTTGGAAGCGGCGTCCACCATATGGAGGATGTATGGGTGGACGGAAGATATGTCAATAAGAATAACCGTATTGACCTGAAGGCAACTTATGCACAGCATCCGACTTCGGATATTCTTGTCCGGAATAAAACATTTACAAATGCATCCGGCAAAACCGTCACACAGGATGTCCTGTATGAATATGATGCGCAACGAGGTGGCTGGTATGCAGTGAAGTCGTATTACGGAAGAAACTGGTGGTATTCAGATTCATATGATAAGCTTCCGGCTGACATGAAACTATCCAAAGAACAGGTCGCAAATATGCGGGTTGATAGTAACGCAGGGAAGTTGCCGGAAACCGGTCTGATCTATGATGGGACGGTAGCACCCGGGACACCATTTTTCAATTAAATGATGAAATATTATACATGTGCTTGTACCGGTAAGCAGTGACAGATGCGCATGAGATAGTAATGAAAAAGCATGGTTGGTTCATAATGAGCCGTCCATGCTTTTTGCATTTAATCTTCATGCAAACACCAAGCATTGCGTCTTGGACATTGCGTTTCAGACATTGTGCTTCAGGCATTGCGTCTTGGACATTGTGCTTCAGACACCATGCAGCTTCTTAATGATTGGGCGGACTGTGCCGATATAAAAGACAGAGAACCAGTTCGGGCAACCGGAACGATGCAAGATAGGAATAATATCATACAAATTAATGATGCAAGGAGCATTTTATGCAGAATATCAATATCAAAAATTCACAGGATGCCATCAAAGCGTATAGTGACAGTGCAAATGCTTACAGTGGAACAAAGATGAAGACTGCTTCGGTCGATCAGCTCGATGCCTTCGAGAAGGTCGGGCAGGTGCAGTACGACAGGAATTCTTCGGTCGACACGAATGCGCAGACGGTCATGGATAATTTCAATGAGTACCGCAAGGACATGCAGGAGAAGGCGAAGCAGGAACAGCAGGAAGAGACAAGCGACGAAGAACAGGCGCGTGCAGATGCACGGGAGATTGCGCGTTCCCTTACTTCCGAGGAGATAAAGAAGCTTCGTATGATGGGCGTGGATGTCGCTTCGGCATCGCTTTCGGACATAGAAGGGCTGGTTACTTCCATGCGTGCAGATGCGCGTAAGGACGCGCTTGTAAATGTGCTCGCGCAGGCGCAGATCGAGGAGGGAGACGCCTCGAATCTGGTTTTTACAAGTAGCGGGGCGCAGATAGCCGGGACAGATGTGAAGCTGCAGGTGGGGAACAAGGACATTCTGTACCTGTTGAAGAATCGGCAGCCACTCACGCAGGAGACACTCTACAAGGCGCATTACAGTGGACAAAGAGAGATTGCCGCGGTGGATGAATTGGGAGGAGACACCGCATATGCGGCGAAACAGGCTGCACAACAGACAATATCCAGGCCGCAGCAGAGCGCTGGACAATCGGTGTATGCTTCGGGTGAAGATGGAAATGCAGATTCCGGCTTGCAGGCGCAGCTCGCACATGTGATCATGCAGGCTGGATTTGTCGTGGATGAAACAAGTATGGCCGGGGCAAATCTGCTTCTGGCAAATGATATTCCGGTCACGACGGATTCCGTGCGGGCTTATATGCAGATGCAGGCGCAGATCGGGAAGGATATCGGTGAACTGCCGACGGCACAGCAGGCAGAGAAGCGGCAGACACAGGAGCTTGAGACGAGAGCGGCAAAGCTCAGACAGGATGCAGCTTCGATTACAGCAGAGGATGTGGCACAGGCAGTACGTACAGAGCGGCCGCTTACAATCGCTGCGCTGGTGGCGGCGCATTATGATGGGGTACGGGATGGACAGACCGGTGGACAGCCGGTGGGAGCATACGACGAAACCGCGGATAAGGGTACACAGTTACAGGATGGCCGGAGCGCAGGTTCCGACATACAGAATCAGACGCTGCGGGAGGTAACGGCACTGCGGCAGTTAGAGGAGATCCGGCTCTCCATGACACAGAGTGTTGCGGTACGGATGCTCTCCGTGGATATCAATATTGATACTCGTGAACTGGCGCAGGTGGTGGCGAAGCTGCGAAATGCAGAGGCACAGCTTACGCAGGAGATGTTTGCGAAGCAGGGTGTTGCGCCAACCGAAGAAAACAAGGCAATCTATCAGCAGATGCAGGCAGATCTGCAGACGATTGGCACGGCACCGGCAACAAGGCTTGGCGTGTTGGCGGGTACGGACGCGCTGCAGTCGGTGACGGTACATGGATTTGCGAAGCTTGTACAGGAAGAACACCAGATCGGTGGACAGGCGGGTGATATGCAACGCCGGATGTCCGATAACAATGTGCCGGATGGGGTGGCAGATATATCGACACAGACGATCCGGCGTTCCGTTGATTTCGCAGCGATGGAGCGCGGATATGAGGCACTTGGTACAGCCCCGCGTGCGGATATGGGAGATAGTATCCGCAAAGCATTTTCAAATATCGAAGATATACTGACAGATATGGAGCTGCCGGTGGATGAGGAACATACACGAGCGGTACAGATTCTCGGGTATAACCGCATGGAAATCACGGAGGAAAATATCGCACAGATCATAGAGTATGACAGAGCGGTCAATGATATGCTTGCCGCATGCCATCCGAATGCGGTGCTGTCTATGATCCGGGATGGTATCAACCCGCTTGATATGACAGTCGATGAACTCAATCAGACACTGCGGGACAAAAATTACAAAGCAGGTGTGAAGGAGACAGACGATTTTGCAACGTATCTGCGTGATGTAGAGAAGCGTGGACAGATCAGCAGCGAGGAACGCGCAGGATATATCGGGGTGTACCGGGTATTTAAGCAGTTAGAGAAATCCGGCGACCGGGAAGCCGGGTATCTGTTCGCGAACAACAGCCGGCTTACCGTGCGTAATCTGATTACTGCGATGCGAAGCCGGAAGGCCGCCGGGATGGAGGCTGTGGTCGATGATTCGTTCGGTATGCTTGCGGATCTGCAGACACGTGGGGAGAAGATGGATGATCAGATCGCGCGTGCATATGCGGGACGGGTTGGTGCGGATGGTAACTGGACCGGACAGCTCCGCATGGGAGAGAAAGATGAATATATGAGCCGAAATGAACCGATGGCTGCGCAGGAAGAATATAAAAACCCATGGGAGAAAATCTCTGATTCTCCGATGCTTGCACAGGCAGAACAGCTTCTGCAGGCAAATGATATTGAAGAGAGCGCACAGAATCTGGAAGCGGCGGATTATATACTGCAGGGAATGTCGGTAGGACCGGAAGCAGAAGCTGTCAATCATCAGGCGTCCATGAATTTCTATACATTTGCATCACAGGTATGGAAGCAGATTGGATGGCAGGACCATACGAAGGAGGATGCAGTTGACGCAGAGACGGATGCTATGGCGAAGTCCCTCACAGGAGAGGAGATTGCGTTGCCGTTTGAATCGGAGATGCTGCTGAAACAGATCGAAGCAGACGCAGATCTGGCGCAGATGTATGCGGATATCCGGCAACAGATGGTAGAGCAGATGTATGATCAGGCAGAAGAAGGAAATATAACATCAGATCAGCTGCAGGGCATGAAGGTCGTGCAGGCAGGATTCCGAATATTGGGAGCCATGGCGGGCAGAAGGCAGTATCAGCTCCCGGTTGAGACAGAGTCAGGTATGAAGGTAGTGAATCTGACGATGCAGACGGGCGGAGTAGAAGCCCGCGGCATCACGATCCGGATGGCGGCAGGGGTGCATGGTATGCTGCAGGCGCAGATCCGGATGGACGAAGCGGGAACATGCACGGGTGAGATTCTTGGCGGTTCCTCGGAGGCGAATACATGGCTTGCTGGACAGACGGATGCGTTCCGGGAACTGCTTGCCGGAAGTGAATATGCGGATGCGGCAGTTGCGCTTGGAGAAAGCCGTACAGCGGCGCGTGGAACGAACGGGGGAGCGGACACACAAAAACTGTGTCGGGCGGCAATATTCTTCGTTAAGGCTATGGCGAAACTTACCGATATATAACATAGTAAAACCGGGATGCGGACGTATAATGTGCCGCGGACATGATGCCGGATAAGAAGCAGACATTTGGATAGCTGAAGCATAACGAACGGGTTTAAGGAGGCAGACAATGAGAATAAATTATAATTCGTTGGCGATGAATGCCACGACGAATTTCGGTAAAATAAATAATAAAGTTGCAAAGTCGATGTCCAGACTTTCTTCTGGTTATAAGATTACAAGCCCGGCAGATGATGCGGCAGGACTTGCGATTTCAAAGAAGATGAGTGCACAGATCCGGGGACTTGACCGCGCGGCTTTGAATTCTAACGATGGTATCTCTGTGATCCAGTCCGCAGAGGGCGGCATGGAGGAGATGCACAGCATTTTAGGACGTATGCGGGAACTGGCTGTGCAGGCGGCAAACGATGTCAATGATGAGGTCGATCGTGATGCGATTCAGGAGGAGATTGATTCCCTGGCGGCTGAGCTGACACAGATTTCCGATACGACCGCATTTAACGGACAGACACTGCTGAATGGGGATCTGACGAGACGTTCTCTGTCCAGCGTCAATGGTGTGAAAGCAACATACATTTCATCAGAGGTAAGCACAGGTGTTTATTCGATCAATGTCACAGCCGATGCAGAGCAGGCATCTATGACGACAGGATTTACCTATTCTACAGCCGTGATCACAAAAGAGCAGGCAGGAACTTTGAAGGTAAATGGATTTGCAATCGAGATCGAGGAAGGCATGACGATGGAGGATGTATATGGAAAGATCCAGACCAGCCTTGCCAAGATCAATATTGATGTCTTTGCGTCGAATGACGGAACGACAGAGGAGAGCTTTGACAGTGGAGCACCGGTGGTGTTCCGCACAAAGGGATATGGCAGCAGTGAGAAAATCAGCATCTCTGTGGGAAATCCGGAGCTGGCAGCGGTGTTTGGAGTGACAGATGGCACGATGATGCAGGGCAAGGATTGTCAGGCAGCTTTGAACATCACAGAAGATGGATTTTCTACGACTGCAACTTTGAAGACAAATGGAAATAAGATTGAAGTCACAGACCGAAGCGGCTTCTCTATGACGATTGAAGCAGATCCGGGCGCTGTTGCCGAAAATGGTGGAGCTGTAACAGCAGAGATCGAAGTGCTGTCGGCTGGAACGATGGTAATACAGACAGGTTCCAACGAGGGTGAGCAGTTAGCCATCGACATTCCAGAGCTGAATGCAAAATCACTTGGCGTGGATGAGTTGATCATGTACACACATGAATATGCAAGTCGGGCAGTTGATATCATTGATGAGGCAGTGAAGAAAGTTTCGGCTGCACGTTCGAAGCTGGGTGCGTATGAGAACCGGCTGGATGATGTGCATTCGAATCTCGAAGTGCAAAGTGAGAGTATCACGGAGGCTTATTCGCGGATCATGGATACGGATATGGCTGAGGAGATGACAGAATATACGCAGCAGGAGGTTTTGTCGCAGGCGGCAATCTCCATGATGCAGAAGGCGAACGACAGACCGGAATCGCTGTTACAGCTGCTGCAGTAGGCGGCGCAGACCGGATTGGGATAATATGTATAAGACAGGAATATGAGGAAACCACCATGACACAGGAACAAAAACAGGAATTCACACGGCGCATCAGTCAGGAGAACCACAGCGGTCTGATTCTGGTGCTATGTGATATATTTCATACATACGGCATGGATGCGATGGCAGCGTACGAAGCGGAGAATATGACCACATACCTGCAAACGATTGGGCAGGCGCGTCGTGCGATGCAGGAGCTGATTGAATGTTTCTCGAAGGAAGATCCGCTTGGAAGAAATGTGATTGCCATTTTGCGATTTATCTATGGGAAGCTTGTGCGCTCGGAAGTACGCAGACAGCCGGATGAACTGGATCGATGTGTGCAGATGGTCGATGATTTACGTGTCGGATTTGTACATTTACACGAACTTGACAACGAGGGCGCTGTGATGCAGAATGTACATCAGGTGTACGCTGGACTTACCTATGGGAAAGGAACCCTGAACGAGAGTATACAGGGTGTAAACTACGAAAAACGTGGATACCAGGTCTAAGAGCAAAACGATGCCATGCTTTATCAGAAATGGTAAAGTATAAGTAGTTAAAATAAAAAGGAGTAAGTAAAGATGAAAAAAGATGATTGTATTTTCTGCAAGATCGCAAATGGAGAGATTCCATCTGCAACGGTATATGAGACACCAGAGTGCCGTGTAATTCTGGATCTGGCACCAGCCAATCAGGGACATGCGCTGATTCTGACGAAGGAGCACTACGATAATATCTACCAGCTTGATGAGGAGACTGCAGGCAAGGTATTTTCGCTTGCAACCCACGTTGCGAAAGCGGTACAGGAAGAGACTGGCTGCGAGGGCCTGAATATCGTGCAGAACAATGGCGAAGTAGCTGGACAGACTGTGCATCATTTCCATATGCATGTGATTCCACGTCACGCAGGGGATGACGTACAGGTGACATGGAAGCAGGGCGAGACAGAATCAGAATCCTTGAAGGCACTGGCAGATGCAATCAAGAAGCATATCTAAGGATAAACAGACGCAGTCGGGGAGGCTGTCGAAACGGCAGATTGTGTTTCTTGTATTGTCGGTACTGTTCGCGATTATGATCTTCTGTTTCTCTGCCAGAAATGGCGAGGAATCGACGGAGGACAGTTATACGGTCGGTATGGAGTTTGGACGCATTGTACATCCGGATTTTAAGAACTGGTCGGAGGAAGCACAGCTTGCGTTTGCAGCGAAGGTCGATCATCCGATCCGAAAATTGGCACATGCGACGGAGTATGCCGTCTTTGCAATGCTGCTCTGTGGTGTATGGCTGGATGCCCGAAGAAAACGAAAGGTGTCTGCGTTATTCGCGTGGGGAACTGCGACGGTGTATGCGGCGACGGATGAGTTTCATCAGTTGTTTGTTCCTGGACGGAGCGGACAGGTAAAGGACGTGCTGCTCGATAGCTGTGGCGCAGCAGTGGGCGTGCTGATTCTGATGCTTGTTGCGGTGCTGATTCGATTTATCCGTAAAAAGCATGAAACACAGGAATGAAAATCGCCAGAATATGCGCAAATACAACGAAATTAGCAAATAAAACCATTGACAATTAGAAATATATGATATATGTTAAACATGTCTCTCTTATTCAGAGTGGTGGAGTCATAAGGGACGAAGAAGCCACGGCAACCCCGGAGACGGAAGGTGCCGACCTGAGCGATACTTAGATTAAGTTGTCGAGCAATAAGAAGATTTGATAACGACTTTCAAATCCGGTTGCTTGCAGCCGGATTTATTTTTTATGAATTGCCGCTGAAAAAGAGACAAAGAACCATAGACAAATGCATTCCAAAGGAGGAACAAATGGAGAAGTTATTATTTACTTCAGAATCAGTAACCGAAGGCCATCCTGACAAAATCTGTGACCAGATCAGTGATGCCGTATTAGATGCGCTTTTAGCGCAGGATCCTATGAGCCGTGTTGCCTGTGAGACAGCCGTAACAACCGGACTGGTACTTGTTATGGGTGAGATCACAACAAAGGCACAGATCGATATTCAGACAATCGTACGTGAGACAATTCGTGAGATCGGTTATGACCGTGCAAAGTACGGATTTGACTGTGATACCTGTGGTGTGATCGTTGCACTTGACAAGCAGTCAACCGATATCGCAATGGGTGTTGACAAGGCACTCGAAGCAAAGGAAAATCATATGTCCGATGAGGAGATTGAGGCAATCGGCGCTGGCGATCAGGGTATGATGTTCGGCTATGCAACAAACGAGACACCAGAGCTTATGCCATATCCAATCTCATTGGCACACAAGCTTGCAAGAAAGCTGACAGAAGTTCGTAAGAACGGCACACTTCCTTATTTAAGACCAGATGGTAAGACACAGGTATCGGTAGAGTATGACGAGAACGGAAAGCCTTGCAGATTAGAGGCAGTTGTACTTTCTACCCAGCATGACGAGAATGTATCGCAGGAGCAGATCCATGCGGATATCAAGAAATATGTATTTGATCCAGTCCTTCCACAGGATATGATCGACGATGAGACGAAGTTCTTCATCAACCCAACCGGACGTTTTGTTATCGGTGGACCAAACGGTGACTCTGGTGTAACCGGACGTAAGATTATCGTAGACACTTACGGTGGATATGCACGTCACGGCGGCGGAGCATTCTCTGGAAAGGACTGCACAAAGGTAGACCGTTCCGCAGCGTATGCCGCACGTTATGTAGCAAAGAATATCGTAGCAGCCGGACTGGCTGAGAAGTGTGAGATCCAGCTTTCTTATGCGATCGGTGTTGCAAGACCAACTTCCATCATGGTAGATACATTTGGCACAGGTAAGCTTGCAGATGATAAGCTCGTAGAGATCATCCGTGAGAACTTCGACCTGCGTCCGGCTGGTATCATCAAGATGCTTGATCTGCGCAGACCAATCTACAAGCAGACGGCTGCTTACGGACATTTCGGAAGAACCGATATCGACCTTCCATGGGAGAAGACCGACAAGGTAGACGACTTAAAGAAATATTTGTAGAAAAAAGGAGGAAGATATCATGAAGAATATGTTGAACTTCAAGAATTTCTCTGCGGAAGAGCTGCAGAAGATTCTTGATCTTGCACTGGATATGAAGAAGAACCCGGAGAAGTACAGCCACGCATTGGAGGGCAAGAAGCTCTATACGTTGTTTGAGAAGACAAGTACCCGTACATTCCTTTCTTTCACGACAGGAATGACAGAGCTTGGCGGAACCTACTACAACCAGCTCTGGAAGGACAGCAACTTTGTTCTTGGCGAGCCGGTTTCTGAGATCAAATATGTATGCCGCAATGTGGACATCATCATGGCACGTCTCGTGAAAAATGAGACCGTTGAGCTGTTCGGTGACAATGTAACGGTACCATTTATCAATGGCTGCGATAACTCGTACCATCCTTGCCAGATTCTGGCAGATGCACTGACGATCATCGAGAAGTTTGGTAGTCTGAATGTCAAGTTCTTATATATCGGTGCAAAGAACAACGTATTCAATTCACTGGTAGAATTCTTCTCCAAGATGAAACAGGGAACTTTGTACGGACTTACCCCGCTTGTAAATGATACTGCCTGCGGTCCAGACTTCTATGAGGAAGCAAAGAAGACTGGTTACTATGTAGAGCTTGATCCGAACATGCCGATGGACGAAGTGAAGAAATATGTCAAGGATATGGATATCTGCTACACCGATACATGGCTTGACATGGAGTTCTTTAACGATCCTGCATATCAGGATAAGAAGAAAGAACTCATGGATAAGATGATGCCATATCAGTTGAACGATGAGTTCTTAGAGGGCAGTCATGCACTTGTCTTCCACGACATGCCAATGCATGTAGGCTTCGAGATTTCGAAGGACGTGGAGATGAAGAACCTTGATCATATTCTCGATCAGGCAGAAAACAGAAGACACGCAGAAAAAGCTGTCATGTATACATTGATAAAAGGAATTTAAGTGGTATAATATATGGATGTGTGGCTTTCGGTACTGGCGTTTGTGCTTTTCCTTGGCTTTGGTACGGGCGCGCTTGTCTGCGTCTCTGCCGTGAAAAAACAGTCTGGGATCGTCATAAAGAGCCGGCTGCATCACAAATTAAATATCTCTGAGGTCGTCTATGCGAACCTTGGACTTGTGGGACTTGTTGTGTTGGTATATTTTAAGATCTACATATTTGTGCCTGCGGTATTGATGTTTGTGTTGTTCATCGTGCTGTCCACCCGGATACAGAGTGGCATCACAGAAGATGGAGTGCTGGTCGGAACCACATTTATCGAATGGGAATTCATGCGGTCTTTTCTCCTGGAGAACCAGGGGGAGGACAGCAATGTAATCGTACTGAAGATTCGTGCGAATCGAAAAACATATATCCTCGTTTGCAACCGGGAAGACCGGTTTGCAATCGATGAGATATTCCGAAAAAACAACGTGCGTTCAATGGGAGGAAACCAGAAATGAAACATGTAATTGATTCAACAGACTTGACCGTAGAAGAAATCGATGGCATTTTGAAGCTGGCACAGGATATCATCGACGACAAAGAAGCGTATAGCGAAGCGTGTAAGGGCAAAAAACTTGCAACATTATTTTTTGAACCAAGTACAAGAACAAGACTTAGCTTTGAATCAGCAATGATGGAGCTTGGCGGAAATGTACTTGGTTTTTCTTCGGCTGATTCTACGTCAGCAACGAAGGGCGAGAGCGTGGGCGATACAACAAGAGTGGTAAGCTGCTATGCAGATATCATCGCAATGCGTCATCCGAAGGAAGGCGCGCCGATGCGTGCTTCCATGGTGAGTGGCGTGCCGATTATCAATGCGGGGGATGGCGGACATAACCATCCGACACAGACATTGACAGACCTGCTTACAATCCTGCGGGAGAAAGGAAGACTGGATAATTTCACGATTGGTCTGTGTGGCGATCTGAAGTTTGGACGTACCGTACATTCCCTGATCAAGGCATTGTCCCGTTATGAGAACATCAAATTCATCCTGATTGCACCGAAGGAACTCCGCGTGCCGGAATACATTATTTCCGAAGTGCTCGAAGCAAAGAATATTCCATATGAAGAAGTAGAGTCGATGGAAGAAGTGATGAGCGAGCTGGATGTGCTTTATATGACAAGAGTACAGAAGGAACGTTTCTTCAACGAGGCGGATTATGTCAGATTGAAGGATACATACATTCTTGATGGAAAGAAGCTGAAAAATGCAAAGTCTGACCTTGCAATCCTGCATCCGCTTCCACGTGTGAACGAGATCTCTGTGGAAATCGATGACGATCCACGTGCCTGCTATTTCCGTCAGGTTATGAATGGAAAATTCGTGCGTATGGCACTGATGCTGACACTGCTCAAGGCGAATGGTGCGAAGCTGAATCTGTCTGCGGACAAGCTTGCCAAGATCCCAGAGTAAGGAAATGGATTTGCATTAAGGAGGAAAAATCATGAAGATAGATAGTATTCAAAATGGTATTGTGCTGGATCATATTACTGCTGGCAAGGCACTTCAGGTATATCACGACCTCGAACTTGACAAGCTCGACTGTTCCGTTGCCATCCTGCAGAACGTCAAGAGCAGCAAGATGGGCAAGAAGGACATCCTGAAGATTGATAAGGAGTACGATGTGAATCTGGATGTGTTGGGTTACATCGATCCAGATATCACAGTCAGCATCATCAAGGACGGACAGACGGTCGAGAAAAAGAAGCTGGCATTGCCCAAAAAACTGATCAATGTGAAAAAATGTAAAAATCCTCGCTGTATCACATCGACAGAACCAGGAATTGTGCATATATTTAAATTAGCCGATGAAAAAAATCGTATTTATCGATGCATTTATTGTGAGGCAGACAAGTAAAATGCTTTACAAAATAATGGAATGTGTTATAATTATTAAGATTATGGGCTAGTAGCGTAAAAAATAACTGGCAGCACAGAGGTGTGAAATGGAAAAATATGTTATAAAAGGCGGCAATGTTCTGGAAGGTGAAGTTTCGATTGCCGGTGCGAAAAACGCCGCACTCGGTATCCTTGCAGCAGCAGTCATGACAGACGAAGAATGCATTATTGAGAATGTACCATATGTAGAAGATACAAAGACATTACTTCGTGCAATCGAGACAATTGGCGCTAAGGTAAAATACATTGATAACCATACAGTTTCTATCTGCGGCGGAACAATCAGAACCGGCGAGGATGTCTGTGTGGATGATGAATATATTCGGAAGATACGAGCATCCTACTATCTGCTTGGAGCTTTGCTTGGTAAATACAACTATGCACAGGTTGCTTTGCCGGGCGGCTGTGATATTGGACTGCGTCCGATCGACCAGCATATCAAGGGCTTTGAGGCACTTGGTGCGAAAGTAGAGATTGTAAATGGCGGTAAGGTTGTTGCGAAAGCAGACCAGTTGATTGGAAATCATATTTATCTCGATGTGGTAACGGTTGGTGCAACCATCAATATCATGATGGCAGCCGTGCTTGCAGAGGGAAAGACGACGATCGAGAATGCTGCGAAGGAGCCACACATTGTAGATGTAGCGAACTTCCTGAACAGTATGGGTGCAAATATCAAGGGCGCCGGAACGGATGTCATCCGTATCCGTGGTGTTCAGAAGCTGAGAGGAACGGAGTATTCGATCATTCCGGATCAGATCGAGGCGGGAACATTTATGACGATGGCGGCAGCGACAAAGGGAAATGTTCTCATCAAAAATGTAATTCCAAAACACTTAGAGGCAATCTCTTCGAAGCTGAATGAGATTGGTGCACGCGTAATCGAATACGATGATGCAGTTCGTGTTATGGCGGACGGCAGATTCAAGGCAACACAGATTAAGACACTTCCATATCCGGGATTCCCGACAGATATGCAGCCGCAGATGGCGGTAACACTTGCATTGTCACAGGGAACGAGCGTGATTACGGAGAGTATATTTGAAAACCGGTTTAAATATGTAAGCGAGCTTTCCCGCATGGGAGCACGCATCAAAGTAGAAGGTAATTCCGCAGTGATTACTGGCGTGGATGGATACACAGGCGCGAATCTGGTAGCACCGGATCTGCGTGCAGGTGCCGCACTTGTCATTGCAGCATTGGCAGCGGAAGGATTCAGTACGATCGACGATATCAAGTATATTTTGCGTGGTTACGAAGATTTCGATGGAAAGATCCGTGGACTTGGCGGTCAGATCGAGGTAGTTGATGACGAGCGCGATGTCCAGAAGTTTAAATTAAGAGTGGGTTAAAAACAAAAATAAGGGAGGGGTTTCATATGCCTAAAAAACCGTACTACATTACAACCGCAATCGCATACACATCTGGTAAGCCTCATATAGGCAATACGTATGAGGTTGTACTTGCAGACAGCATTGCCAGATACAAGAGATACGTCGGATACGACGTACGTTTCCAGACAGGAACTGACGAACATGGTCAGAAGATCGAGATTAAAGCATTTGAGAATCTCTCCACACCGAAGGAATTCGTGGATGAGACATCGGCTGAGATCAAGCGTATCTGGGATCTGATGAACACTTCTTACGACAAATTCATCCGTACAACGGACGATTATCATGAGAAGCAGGTACAGAAGATTTTCAAGAAATTATACGATCAGGGCGATATCTACAAGGGTCAGTACGAAGGCATGTACTGTACACCTTGTGAATCCTTCTTCACGAAAGCACAGCTTGTGGACGGCAAATGCCCGGACTGTGGCCGTGAGGTACAGCCGGCAAAGGAAGAAGCATATTTCTTCAAGCTCAGCAAATACGCTGACCGTCTGATCGAGCATATCAATACACATCCGGACTTTATCCAGCCGGAGTCCCGCAAGAACGAGATGATGAACAACTTCCTCCTTCCGGGACTGCAGGATCTGTGCGTATCAAGAACATCCTTCAAATGGGGTATTCCTGTAGATTTTGATCCGGGACATATCGTATATGTATGGATCGACGCGTTGACCAACTATATCACAGGTCTTGGCTATGATGTGGATGGCAATTCGGACGAATTGTACCATCGTTACTGGCCTGCAGATCTGCATCTGATCGGCAAGGATATCATCCGTTTCCATACCATTTACTGGCCATGTATCCTCATGGCGCTTGGCGAGCCGCTTCCGAAGCAGGTGTTCGGACATCCTTGGCTCATCCAGAGTGATGGAAAGATGAGTAAGTCCCGTGGAAATGTAATCTATGCAGATGATATGGTAGATTTGTTCGGCGTGGATGCGGTTCGCTACTTCCTGTTGCATGAGATGCCATTTGAGAACGATGGTGTTATTTCATGGGAGCTTGTGATTGAGCGTATCAATTCAGAACTTGCAAATACACTTGGAAACCTCGTGAACCGTACGATTTCCATGTCGAATAAATATTTTGATGGCGTTGTGACAAATGCCGGTGCACATGAGCCGGTCGATGATGACTTGAAGGCTGTTGTAACCGACACCAGACTCCGTGTAAATGCATGCATGGACAAGCTCCGCGTGGCAGATGCGATCACAGAGATCTTCGCTTTGTTTAAGCGTTGCAATAAGTATATCGATGAGACAATGCCTTGGGCACTTGCCAAGGATCCGGAGAATGCAGATCGTCTGAACACCGTTCTTTACAATCTGGTAGAGAGCATCGTGGTTGGCGCAAGCCTTCTGGAGCCATATATGCCGGAGACGTCTGAGAAGATCTTAAAGCAGCTCAATGCAGAAAAGCGTCGTGTGACAGAACTTTCGAACTTTGGCCTGTATCCATCCGGGAATAAGGTAACGGATCAGCCGGAGATTCTCTTCGCAAGAATCGATGCACCAAAGATGCTCGAGGAGATCGAGAAGCGTTTCCCATCCAAAGTGGTTGAAGAAGAGCCAAAGCCGGAGAAGAAGGCAAAGAAGGAAGAAAAGGTTGAGATTCCTACACTTGATGCTGTAGTGAAAGAAGAGATCACAATTGATGAGTTTAGCCGTATGCAGTTGCAGATGGGTGAGATCATCTCCTGTGAGGAAGTTGCAAAGTCCAAGAAGCTGCTTTGCTCACAGGTAAAGGTACAGGGCAGAACCCTGCAGATCGTATCAGGAATCAAGCATTACTATACACCAGAGCAGATGGTTGGTAAGAAGGTTGTTGTTATCACGAACCTGAAGCCGACAAAGCTTGCAGGTGTGTTATCCGAAGGTATGCTTCTTTGTGCAGAGGATTTCGATGGAAATCTGGCACTGCTTACCGCAGAGAAGGATATGCCGGCTGGAGCAATGATCAGCTAGGAATAATAAAATAATATATCAAAAACGACCGGTTGGTTTAAAACCAATCGGTCGTTTTTATATGTTGTTTCATATATTACCTGCATGCTTCATTATTTAGTTCGCATCTGTTGAAGTTGCAGTCTCAGTCACGATTGCGGAACTGATCATAGCAGCATCAATCTGCATGAAATCGCGGTCGCTGATGTAATATTTATTTCCATCTTCAATAATTTCAACAGTTATAACTTGCGGGTCGGCATAACTCATATTTTCACAACCGGCATTCAGGATGTCAATCAAGCCCTGCGAGAATAATGTTTCGTAATCAGTGAGAGAATAATCGTTATAAGTTCCAGCCTTCACATCGTTGTTAAATGTGTCGACATAAGCAGTTACTTCAGAAGAGGTCTGTGCGAACAGGTTGATCGGGTAAATCGTGACATCTACCAGATAAACACTGCCGTCTTTTCTTGCTTTATCTACCTTGTAATTAACCTTGCTGTAAATATTTTTGGCAAGAGACTCGAACTGCTCCCGCATCTCTGGCGCATCGTCAATATTCACACTGTAATAGGTGAGGATATTGTCAGTGAGCAGGTCAATGTTTGCCTGATAAAGGGCATCTGCATCCTCCTGATTGGCACCGGACGCCGCAATGTAATCCTTGGTTGCACCAAGATAATTGATTGCGATCAAACTCTTGATGTAGGTCTGATACCGCTTCTCCACATTCGCTGTACATGCGGTTAATGAAAAAATTAACAGCATACAAATCGGCAAAAGAGAAAATCGTTTGTATTTTTTTGCATGAATTTTCATGAAAAAGTTCATTTAAAGATCACCTCGTAATAATTTTTATATGATTAAACATACCCTTAGTGTATCATAAAGTGAAAGCAAATATCAATACACACATACTTTTTATTGAACCTTTTAATGCATAGTTTGAATTGACGATAATGGTTCACTCCGGGACCGCTTCCGCTTAGTTGCTCCGCGCAGCGGTACTAAATTCGTGTTTCACACTCATTAAGTACCGGCGGTCGCAAATGTCCCTTCGTAAATCCATTATCGTCAATTCAAACGTCCGTTAAAGTAATTTGTATATAGATTGTTAATCATAAATCCCGTGTAAAAAAATGATGCATAAACGAAGTTCTTATGATATAATTAAGAAACATATTGGATAATGGACATTCGAAAGGAGAATTGCAGAATGGATGTAACGTTGAAGACCACATCGTTTGGTGGATATGACAAGAAGGCAGTAGAAAATTATATAGACGAATTGACAGCAGAACACGAGAAAGAGGTTGCAGATTTAAAGGCAAACGTATTGAAGCTGTCAGAGACAGTAAAGAATCTCCACACGATGAGAGAGGTTAACTTGAACGAATCTTCCAGCACGATCGAGAACCTCAAGAAGGTAAACGATGAGCTGCAGGTAGAAGTGACACAGCTCCGTGACAAGATGACAGCGTACGAGACAAGAGAAGAAGAGTCAGCGAGCCGTTACGAGTCAATTTCCAGAACTTTGCTGGAGGCACGTGAGAGTGCAGATGCATTGACAAAGCAGACACAGAAGGAGTGCGGGGAGCTGCGCGCAAAGACAGAGGAAGAATGCGACAGACTGACACAGGAGACAAGTGATGCCTGCCGTCAGATGTCAGAGGAGACAACCGCAGAGTGCCAGCGTATGCATGCAGAGACAGTTGCAGCCTGTGAGAGACTCGATGCAGAGACAAAGAGCAAATGTCAGGAGCGCAAGGAATCCACATATGCAGAGTGTGAGCGCGTGAAGCGTGAGACAAGAGAAGAGACAGACAACCTGCGTGCAGAGACGGAGAGCGCATGTCAGTCTTTGAACGATCATACAGAGGAAACCTGTGCAAATATGCGCGCAGAGGCAACTGCAGAGTGTGAGGAGATGCGGAATCAGGCAAGAACAGAGGCATACAATACACGTATGTCTGTGAAGCGTGAGTGCGAGAGTGTAAGCGAATATATGGCACAGATGAAAGCAGCACTTGATAATGTAGTTATTTCCGTAGACAATACGATTAAGGTTGCAGATCAGGCATTCCCTGAGATCAGCAACAATTAGTCCGATTCAGAAAGCAGTATAGACGGGGCTGTCGCACATTGCGTGTGACAGCCTTATTAGATACCGAGGCTTTACGATACGATAAGGGGGCGAGTGGCATGGTAATTGAAAACAAATACCTCAGAAAAGCGATTGAAAAGACAAAATATATTGTGCTTGTAAAACGATATATTATCGATATGCCGGGTTCCAGTCTGGTATATGTTTCACCGAACGCATCCGAGATTGGTATGAATGTCGAGATGCTGAACAAAGGAATGAAATTGTCCGAGGATTATATCTATCCGTCGGATCGTGAGATGGTAATGAAGACCATTCATAATGCGATTGACAATCGTGTTCAGGATTACGTGCACGAATATCGTATGGTTGGAGACGATGGGGTGCTTCGACAGGTGCGGGTCAATATCTGTATCGAAGTTGTGTCAGAAGAAGAAAATACATATGAAGTAGAGTTTTATATCCGCGATATCTCTGCGGAGAAGGAAGAAGAAAAACAGGCGGAGATCAAACGGGCGATTGAAGAGCCAAACAGACGCATGCAGATTTCGCCGACGGGATCCCTGGTAATCAGCAAGCTGGATAATCCGGGCATGATTCCGCAGATTCAGAAGATGGAAATGATCATGAGTGGATTTTCACAACTCACTAATTTGTATTCTGTGTTTGTTGATGAGAATGGCAAGGTGGAATCTACACCAGTCGGACCTGCGACGGATCTGGGTGATTTCTATGATCTGTTTGAGACGCCAACCTACAAAGAGTTTTTCAAAACGATGAAGGAAGAAGTACTGGCAGAGATGAAGCCACATATCTTTGACCGCGAGGAAGGCGGTTATGGAAAGCTGGCAATGGCACCGATCTTCGTCGGTGATAATTTGCAGGGGTTCTGGGTGCTTGGCTCTTATACACCGGATGAGACAGAGCATCTGGAGGAAATTTACGAGCTTCATTGGACGACAGCAGAACTGGTATCGGATTTCCTGCTGCAAAGCTATAATTCTATTGTGGAATCTGCGAAGTCACGTGGCGCGGGCAAGAAGCTGCGTGAGGAGCTTGCACGACAGAGCATTGTCAACAATGCATTGTCGAAGATCAACAGCAAATTAAGCGAAGATGTAGAACAGGTCATTGGCGAGACGTTGCGTGAGGTCGCGCTGCATATGGATTTGGACCGCATGTTCTTATATACATTTGACAAGGACAATCCAAAAGCATTCAGTCTGCGAAGTTATTTCGATGTATCCGGTGAGATGCCGAGTGACGATATATTGACTTTGCTTCCGGAGCGTTTGTATCTTGTGGTAGACGCGATCAAGCGCGGCAATGGCTGTTGTATGCTTGACCGTACCAATATGACACAGCGCGATGTAATCAACCTGATGCGGTATAATTTCCGGGCGGAGATCGCATATCCGATTTATCTGGAAGGAAGATTGTACGGTATTTTGATTTTTGCAGAGTCGAAATCGGAACGAATCTGGACAAAAGAAGAACTTCGTTTCTCACAGAGTATCTCTCTGCTGATCCAGAATATGCTGGAAAATGCAGATGGCGATGATAATGTGCGAAATGTGAATAAACATCTGATAGAAACATACAATAGTTTCCATGAGGGCATTTTTATCCGGGATCTGTACACGGGTTATGTATTCTTCTCCAACAAGGCACTCAATGACATGCTTGGATATGATCTGACTGGTGGCGACAGCCGCAAGATCCTGAAGAATCTGCGCGATAAATTTGAGCATATGGATGGTGTCCGCAAGGATATTGCCGGACGGAAGATCACAAACTGGTGCAGCTATGTGCCAGCATTGGACGAGATCATGGATATCACGGAAGTGCCGATTGAATGGTTACAGGGAGGCGCTGCAACCATGATTATTATGAAAAAAGCTAAGGATAATTAGGAAATTTCCGATATATAGATAGGAGGAACAAGACGTGGCAAGTTCAGACATTGGAATCGACTTAGGAACCGCCAGTATATTAGTCTATGTCAAAGGAAAGGGCGTCGTATTGAAGGAGCCGTCCGTAGTTGCCTATGACAGAGATACCGAACAGATCATGGCAATCGGGGAAGAGGCAAGACTGATGCTCGGAAGAACACCTGGGAATATCGTTGCGGTGCGTCCGCTCAGACAGGGTGTTATCTCCGATTATAAAACGACAGAAAAGATGTTGAAATATTTTATCCAGAAGGCAGTGGGCAAGAGCTTCTTCGGTAGAAGACCACGTATTAGTGTATGTGTGCCATCCGGTGTTACGGATGTAGAGAAGCGTGCTGTTGAGGATGCGACCTATCAGGCGGGTGCCAGAGATGTCTATATCATTGAGGAGCCGGTTGCAGCCGCAATCGGAGCCGGTATTGACATTTCCAGACCATGCGGAAATATGATCGTAGATATCGGAGGCGGTACTTCGGATATCGCAGTTATTTCACTGGATGGCGTGGTTGTATCATCGTCCATCAAGGTAGCGGGCGATGATTTCGACGATGCGATCGTTCGTTTTATGCGGAAACGTCATAATCTGTTGATCGGTGAGCGTTCGGCAGAGGAGATCAAGATCAATATTGGAACCTGTTACAAACGACCAGAGAATATCTCCATGGATATCCGTGGACGAAATCTGGTAACCGGACTTCCAAAGACGGTAACGGTATCTTCGGATGAGACCGAGGAGGCGCTGCGCGAGGTGACATCCCAGATCGTGGATGCAGTACATTCGGTATTGGAGCGTACACCACCAGAGCTGGCAGCTGATATCGCAGACCGTGGAATCGTGTTGACTGGTGGCGGTGCATTGCTGCACGGACTCGAAGATCTGATCGAGGAGAACACCGGAATCACAACGATGACAGCCGAGGAACCACTGACTGCAGTGGCAATCGGTACAGGTAAGTATATTGAGTTTTTGAGTGAGCGAAAGTAGAAAGTAGGAAAACGATGGTAAGAGGGTTGTACACGGCATGGACCGGACTTCGCAACGAGGAAAAGAGAATGGATGTTGTGACAAACAACATGGCGAACGCGGACACGACCGGCTACAAAAAGGTGGACGTTACATCGCAGTCTTTTGACCGCCAGCTGGCAGTCAAGATTGACGATCCAACGATCGGACCGAACATAAAGCAGGGCATCGGCGGCGTGAACCTCGGCGTGAAGATCGGAGAGACGTATTATGATATGTCTCAGGGAAATTTCAGACAGACAGAAGACCAGTACAATTTGGCATTATCCGGCAGCGGATTTTTTACCATCAGCACAACAGACAAGAGTGGAACGACAACGACACGCTACACGCGCGATGGCGATTTCACTGTAACCAGGGACGGTTATCTTGTGACAAAGGATGGCGATTATGTGCTGGCGGAAGGCGGTAATCGTATACAGATTCCGAATGCAAATCTGGTCAAGATCAGCGTAAATCAGGCGGGAGAAATTTACTCTGGCAATACGTATGTTGCGAAATTGCAGTTGGTTGATTTTCAGAGCTACGACGCATTATCCAGCTATGGTGAGAATATGTACGAAGCCGTGGATGGCGCCGTACAGACACAGGCGGATGCAACAGTCAATCAGGGATATCTGGAAATGTCAAATGTCAATATGGTCACAGAGATGGTTGATATGATCGCGGTCACAAGAGCGTATGAGACAAATCAGAAGATGGTTCAGACGATCGACCAGACCTTGGACAAGGCAGTCAATGAAATCGGACGGTTATAGTGGAAGATAATAGGAGGTAGTAGCGTATGATGCGATCACTTTGGACGGCTGCATCCGGTATGCGGGCACAGCAGGTCAATGTAGATACAATTGCAAATAACGTAGCAAATATTAATACGATTGGTTATAAATCACAGCAGGCGAGCTTCAAGTCACTGCTGTATCAGAACCTGCAGTCGACATCGACGAACAATGCAGGCGAGAACAAGCCGGTTGCGGCAGAGGTAGGTCTTGGCAGCCGTGTGGCAGCGATTACAAGTACATTTACACAGGGAAACCTGACGCATGTGGAGAATCCGTTCAGTGTAGCGCTGGAAGGGGATGGTTTCTTCCAGATTCGCACGGAGAGTGGAGAATTGCAGTACACAAGAGATGGTTCGTTTGAAATCTCGCCGGTTGCAAATGGAAACATGCTTTGTACATCTGACGGAAATCCGGTTCTGGATGCATATGGAAATCAAATCATATTGCCATCTAATCGTGTGGCAACGGATCTGGTAGTTAATCAGGATGGCACTCTGGCATTCCCGGATGGTACAGGGAACCCAGCAGTGATTACAGATGCGAATGGACGTCCGGTCAAGTTTGGTATTTACCAGTTTAATAATCCGGCAGGTCTTTCCAAGGAAGGCAGCAACAATTATTCGGTAACCGTCGCAAGTGGCGCGGCAGTTGCGGAGAATGGAAATGCGGCAGTGAAGCAGACAAAGACGCATCAGTATTACACGGAGGCATCGAATGTCGATGTGGCAAATGAGATGGTTAACCTGATCGTGGCACAGCGTGCATACGAAATGAATTCCAAAGCAATTCAGGCATCCGACGAAATGATGCAACAGGCTAACGCTCTTCGTTAGGTAGAGGAAAGGTGACCTTATGGAAAACATCACAAACCTTACAAATAAAGATTATTCATCCTATGTGACACAGGCACAGACGAGCAACTTAACCAATCAGATCAAGAAATCAACCTCCTCGGAAGCAACTGATGAGGAGATGCTTGCGGCATGCAAGGAGTTTGAAGCATATCTGGTCGAGCAGGTGTATAAGCAGGTACAATCCACGATCAAGTCTGACAGCGACGAGGACGACAACCCATATGCAGACTACGCATATGACCTGCAGGCACAGCAGTATGCAAAGCTGGTCAGCGATCAGGGCAAGCTTGGTCTGGCACAGCAGTTATACGAATCCATGAAGAAACAGAACGCGGCAATCACGCCGGAGGAACTGCATGAGCAGGAACAGGCTGCGGCAACTACGCAGACACAAAATGCATAAAATACAAATAGGATCATGACATGATTAGAGAAGGCTACATAGAAAAAATCGTATATAAAAGCGACGAAACGGGCTATTGTGTGATGTCCGTGGAAGGCGAAGAAGGTGAAGAGATCTTCGTTGGCACCCTGCCGGGTGCCGGTGAAGGTCTCTATGTGATTGCAGAGGGAGAATACGTGAATCATCCGCAGTATGATATTCAGTTCAAATTCTCCTCCTGCGAGATTCAGATGCCGAAGGATACACTTGGAATCGAGCGGTATTTAGGCTCTGGTATCATCAAGGGCATTGGCGCCGTTTTGGCGAAGAAGATCGTCAAGAAATTCAAGGATGACACCCTTCGGATCATCGAGGAGGAACCAGAACGTCTTGCGGAGATCAGCGGAATTTCCGAGCGAAAGGCACAGGCGATTGCTACTTCGTACATGGAGAAGAAGGAATTTCAGGAGGTTGCCATTTTTCTGGCACAGTATGGAATTTCGGTGAATCTGGCAATTCGCATCTTCAATACATATGGAAATAAAGTTTATGATATCCTGCGCGGCAATCCATATAAGTTGGCGGAGGATATTTCCGGTATCGGATTCCGGATCGCGGATGATATCGCAAAGCGCATGGGAATTGCACAGGATTCTGAATTCCGTTTGCGGTCGGCTGTGCTGTATGTGCTGAATATGGCAGGCGGCGAAGGGCATATGTACCTGCCGAAACAGCTTTTGCTGCGTCGCTGTGTGGAATTGACGCGTGACACGGCGACGGATGTCGAGGGCATCTATGGACAGTCAGCACTTGGCTATGCAGAATACGCAGACGCGACAAGTGCGGAATCGGCGTACGAACAGACGGTTTCCCTGTTTGAACAGCAGTTGATGGAGCTGCTGATCGCAGGCAAGATCATGATCAAGCAGATCGATGAAGAAGATGTCGTCTATCTGGCATCGAATTATTATGTGGAGCTGAATTCTGCAAGACTGCTTACCGATCTGCAGCTTCGCTATGATATGGAACAGGACGAGCTGGAACGAGAAATTCAGAAGATTGAAAAAGAAGAAAAACTGACATTGGATGAGCTGCAGCGGACAGCTGTAAAATCGGCGATTGAAGCCGGGGTGGCAGTTATTACCGGTGGTCCCGGAACCGGAAAAACGACGATCATCAATGTTATTATCAAATATTTCTCCAAGAAGGGTATGGAGATCAAGCTTTGTGCACCGACCGGGCGTGCAGCGAAGCGTATGACCGAGTCGACCGGATGGCCGGCACAGACGATTCATCGTCTGCTGGAAATCAGCGGTGCGATGGATGAGGACAGCAAAAATCAGGACGATCACGGCATGCATTTTTCACGAAATGCAGACAATCCACTCGAATGTGATGCGATCATCGTGGATGAGATGTCGATGGTTGATGCGTATATCTTTTATTCACTCGTGCAGGCGGTTCCATATGGAACGAGACTGATCTTCGTCGGGGATGTAAACCAGCTTCCTTCCGTGGGTGCCGGAAATGTGCTGAAGGATATTATCAATTCGGGCTGCTTCCCGGTTACGACGCTGAACAAGATCTTCCGGCAGGAGGATGGCAGCGACATCGTATTCAATGCGCATAAGATCCAGCGTGGCGAGCATCTGATCCTGACGAACAAGAGCAAGGACTTCTTCTTTATCCCACAGCGGACAGCATCGCAGATCATCGAGGAAGTACAGACACTCACGATGAAGAATCTGCCGAATTACTATGGATTTTCACCGCAGGAAATCCAGATCCTGTGTCCGATGCGGAAATACGAAGTCGGCGTGGAGAATATGAACCAGAAGCTGCAAAACCGTCTGAATCCGAAGGCGAAGGACAAGCCCGAGCATGTGCGTGGCGATGTGACCTTCCGAAAGGGCGACAAGGTCATGCAGATCAAGAATAATTACCAGCAGGAGTGGAAGATTTACGGTGTTTCCAAGACAGGTACCGGCAGAGGCTATGTGCTGGATGAAGGTGTCGGTGTATTTAACGGAGATATGGGCGTGATTACCGATATCAGTGATTACGATGAGGAGCTGACAATCCTGTTTGACGACGGACGAGAGAGTGTTTATAACTATAAAGAGCTGGATCAGATCGAGCATGCATTTGCCGTGACGATTCATAAATCACAGGGTAGTGAGTATCCGGCAGTTATCATTCCGCTGCTTGGCGGAAACCGGAAACTGATGAACCGGAATCTGATTTACACAGCAATCACGCGTGCGAGACAGCTGGTTATTATCGTCGGTGATGTAAATTTGGTAAACCAGATGGTTGATAATTCCGAGGAGCAGAAGCGGTACACGTCGCTGGCACTTCGGTTAGAGGAGTTAAATGAGAGTATGGAATAAACTTGTGAATTGGATATATCCGCCGACCTGTCCGCTTTGTGGCGATGTGACAGGGAGACAGGCTGGACAGGTGTGTGACGAGTGCAGACCGATGATTGATTATCCGGCACAGCCAGTTTGCATGCGGTGTGGGTGCGAGATCACTGATGAGGAAGCGGAGCTGTGTGAGGATTGTACGCGGCATACACGGACATATATACAGGGCTTTCCGGCGATGAAATACCAGTATCCACTTGATGAGAGTCTGGCGCGGTTCAAGTATCACAATCAGCGTGATTATGCAGCATTCTATGCAGGACAGATCGTGAAACGGCATGGACTCACATTGCAGAGTCTGGGGATTGATGCGCTGATTCCGATCCCAATCCATAAGCGCAAGCTGGAGAAGCGTGGTTACAATCAGGCGGAGCTTCTGGCAGATGCACTTGGAAAGAAACTGGATATACCGGTTGAACGGGAGCTGCTTGCGCGTGTGGTCAATACGGAACCACAGAAAAGTCTGGACCCCGAGCACCGCGAGCAAAATTTAAAAAAGGCTTTTCAATGTATAGAAAAAAGTGTAAGCTATAAGAAAGTATTGTTGGTCGATGATATTTACACGACGGGGGCTACGATCGAGGCATGTACGAAGAGTCTGCATGCGGCGGGAATCCCGGATGTTTATTATACAAGTGTAGCAATTGGAACCGGAAGATGAAAGTGATATAGAGATTGTGTCAGAATAGATAGAGGGAGGAACAAATCATGGAACTGATGAATTGCAGAAACTGTAAGAAGTTATTTAATTATATTGCGGGCGAAAAGCTGTGCCCTGCATGTAAAGAAAAGCTGGAAGAGAAGTTTCAGAAAGTAAAGAAATATATCGAGGAGAATCCACGCGAGAATATCAATCAGGTAGCGGAAGCGTGTGATGTTACGATCAAGCAGATCAAATACTGGGTGCGCGAGGAACGTTTATCCTTTACCGATGATTCTCTGGTTGGTCTGGAATGTGAGCGCTGTGGCAAGATGATCCACAGCGGAAGATTCTGTAAGGAGTGTGCAGGCGGACTGGCAGATGCGATGACAAACGCTTACAAGCGGGAACGCCAGCAGGCGGTTCGGAAGAGTTCCGCTGGTAAGATGCGATTTCTTGACTAATCCAGTGGATGAAAAGCAGGCAGGGATTGCTTCTGTATAAAATACATAAACAAGAGAAGAGACATATGCACAAATGCTGGTGCATGTGTCTTTTTTTACATAAAAAGGGTTATGATACAGGGAAAACTTCCGATATTCATATTGAAGAATCGTAATTGCAGGAGACTGCGGCTTGCGAAAGATAAGAAAAAGGAGGGAGAAGCAATGAGAATAGGAACCTATAATATGATCAGTCAGATCTATGGCAACACAGGCACCAAGAAGACGAAGACTTCTGGAACAACCGGATCAGGAAGCTTTTTGGATCAGGTATCTTTCTCAAGCATGGGAAAAGATATGCAGACAGCAAAGACAGCACTGGGCAATACACCAGATGTCAGAGAGTCCAAGATTCAGGATCTGAAGCGCCGGATTGACAACGGCACATATGATGTGAGCGTGGATGATTTCGCACAGAAATTACTGGACAGTTACAGCAAGACAAATATCTAAAAGAGGATGCGACATGGCAAGTATAATTGAGAATCTGATTACGGAATTGAATGATGAGTATGCATTGTATGAGCAGCTTCTGCAGGTGTCGATGGAGAAGACGGGTGCGATTGTATCGAACAATCTTGACCGTCTGTCTGAGACAACCGAGAAGGAGCAGCGTCTGGCAGATGCGCTTGCAAGCGTGGAACACAGACGGCGCGAGACAATGACAAATGTAGCGAATATCTTAGGCAAACGACCAGATGATGTCAAGGTGATGGACGTTGTTACATTTCTGGAAGGACAGCCGGAATTCCATGATCCGCTGCTTGCGATCAACGAGAAGCTGGCGAAGCTTGCACGGAAGGTGCGGGAAGTAAACGGACATAATCAGAATCTGATTCAGGATGCACTTGAAATGATCGAGTATAACATCAATCTGATGCAGAATTTAAACCGGGCGCCGGAGACGGCAGAGTATTCGAAAGAGATGTTCAAGAGCAACGCTGCATATGCAGGCGGTGCCGATGTACCGGGCAGATTTGATGTACAGAATTAACGGGAATAAGGGAGTAAACGTATGGCAGGAACGATGGGACGGTTGTCCGTTGGCGTAACAGGACTTCAGACAAGTCAATATGCGTTAAATGCAACCGCACATAATTTAATAAATACACAGACTGAGGGCTATACCAGACAGCAGGTACTCCTGACAGACCAGTCATATAACAGAGTCGCAACGGACTCATATTATATCAATAACGTAGGTATGGGAGTTGTAACGGCGCAGATCCGACAGGTGCGCGACCAGTTTGCAGATGATACCTACCGCACAGAGAGCGGGCGTATGAGCTACTACAAGGCGCAGTATGAAACCGTCTCAGAGATAGAGAATTATTTCGGTGAGTTAGAGGGTAAGGATTTTAACACGACGTTAAACGATATGTGGACATCCATGCAGGAGCTGCAGAAGGAGTCGAACAGTATCGTAACGCGGAGCTCCTTTATCTCCAATGCACTCACCCTGATCGATCGTGTGCAGACGATACGTTCCAGTCTGATCGAGTATCAGCGGAATCTGAACACGGAGATCAAGGATCAAGTCAAGACAGTCAATGATCTTGCATCTACCATCTATGAACTTAACCAGCAGATCCGTGCGGTTGAGGCAGGAAATGTGGAAAAAGCAAATGACTTAAAGGACAAGCGGAATCAGGCACTTGATAAGCTTTCTTCTATTGTGAATTCTGAAGTTGTAAACAACGAAGACGGTACGGTAGAGGTGTATCTGGAAGGACATACACTGGTTACGCTTGGAAGAACCTACACACTGACGACACAGAAGGTGTGTGAGAATGAGAAATATCAGCAGAATTACGGATTCACAGGTTCTTCGACGGACTTCCTGATGCCGGTATGGGAGCAGGATGGCGATCCTTTGTTTAATATAAACCGGGTACCGACCGCGGACAGTAACAGCGATATCGGTTCTCTGAATGGTCTTATGATGTCCCGGGGTTATTTTATCAGTAACTACACGGACGTACCGACAAAGCCGACGAAACCGCTGGAGAAAGATTTTGCTAACAATGCGGATTATCAGACGGCGATGGCGCAGTACGAGCAGGACGTCAAAGATTATGTAAAAGATCTGGAATATTTTAATACGTATGTGGAACCATACACGATTACGAATCTGGAGGCACAGTTTGATGTGCTGATTCATGCGATGGTGACACAGATCAACGATACGTTGTGTCCGAACAAAACCGTGACGCTGGCAGATGGTTCTACCGTAAAGGTGTTGGACGAGGATACTGCAGGTATCGGCATGGGTTCAGGTAATGAGTATCCGGGCACCGAGTTGTTTACGCGAAACAGCGTGGAGCGGTACACAGAGCGTACACTGACGTTGGCAGATGGAACGACACAGACGTTCAAGGTATATAACGAAGAAAATCCGGACGATTTCTATTCGCTTTATACGATCGGAAACCTGAAGGTGAACGAGAAGCTGTTACAGAATCCGTCCCTGCTTCCACTCTCCCGTGTATCGGGTGAGGAGGCACAGACGATCGCAGATGAGTTGCTGGCACGGTGGAACGATAAGTTCGCAACGGTCAGCCCGAATTCTCTGGTGCAGTGCAATTACAAAGATTATTACAGCGGTATGATGGATGATCTGTCAGACCGTGGTTACACATACAAATCCATGATGGAAACCGGACAGCAGGCAGTGTCCGACGCCGAGAATACGAGGCAGCAGCTGCTTGGCGTATCCTCTGATGAGGAGTTATCCAGCATGATCAAATTCCAGCATGCATATAATGCGTCCTCCCGATACATCAACACCGTATCCGAGATGATTGCTTATCTGATCGAGAAGCTGGGTGCATAAAAGAAACGATAATTCGCAATTGACAAAGAAGGAGTGGAAGCGATGCCATCTACATTTTTAGGACTCAATACAGGTCTTTCGGGACTGACATATTTCCAGACGGCGCTGAATACAACCGCGCACAATATATCCAATGCGGATACAAAAGGATATTCCAGACAGAACGTGCAGGCTTCCGCATCGGACGCCTTACGCCTGAACAAGACGTATGGTATGATGGGAACCGGTATTACCGCTTCAGCCGTAGAACGTCAGAGAAATGCATATTACGACACGAAATACTGGTCTGCAAATTCCAAGTACAGTCAGTACAATTCACAGCATGCCAATCTCGAACAGTTACAGACGTATATGAACGAAATGACTTCCGAGGCAGGCTATACAAAATGGATGGCAGAGATGTCCGATGCCATGCAGGATCTCTCGACAAAGCCAGCCGATTATACAACGCGAATCTCCTTTGCGCTTACGGCAGATTCTTTCACAGACATGGTGAATGAGCTTGCAAGCAATTTCCAATCGACGCAGAAGACGATCAACGATGAGGTTGAACTTGCAGTCAGCGAAGTGAACTCGCTTGCAAAGCAGATCTACGAGTTGACACAGGAGATTATCACAGTCGAATTAAAGGGTGGAAATGCAAACGACCTGCGTGATAAGCGGGGCGTATGTATCGACACATTATCCGAATATATCAATGTTGATGTGGACGAGCGAAGCATCATGTATGGTGTGGGAAATGATCAGGTCGAAGCAAATGCCAAGACTCTGACGATCCGTATTAATGGTGAAATCTTGGTCGATGAGCTTGGTTACAATGAACTGACCATAGTTCCACGGGAGCAGAAGGTGAACCAGAACGATCAGGATGGTCTGGTTGATATTTATTGGAAGAACGCGGATGATACTGCGGGAGAATTCTTCAATACGGCGAATACAACCGGAAGAATCGCAGGTCTGTTCAACATCCGTGACGGCAACAATGGTGAGGTATTTTCCGGAAAAACAACTGCTGTATCGGACAATCCACCGGAAGTGACAGTATCGCTTGCAGAGAGTGTTGCCATGAAAGATCTGAACATTCCAAGCGAGGGAACAATTACCCTGAACGGTAAAGATTATCTGTACGACGGCTGGACGGCCGAGTATGATGCAGATGGAAAACTGAACAACTTTACATTTAAAAATATGACAATGATCAATGAGAAGAATGCGGAAGTAACAGCTATCTTCCCGACAGGTATCGACGGACGTCAGGCACAGATTGGCGTCAAAAATATGACAAAGGGTATTCCGTATTATCAGGCAAAGTTAAACGAGCTGGTGCGTGTATTCTCCAAGTACATGAACGACCTGACAAGCGCGGGTGCCGATGCCGATGGAAATCCGGGACTTGATGCATTTACCGCACAGGCATCGGATGGACACGATTTCGTATTGAAGGGCAGCATGCAGGGAACTGGAACGATTTCTTCCGGCGACGACAGCTATTACCGTCTGAACGGACTGAACTGGGAGCTGAACCAGCAGTGGAAGACCGATCCGAAGAAGATTGTTGTGTCTTACAAGGAAGATATCGATCAGGGCAACATAGAGGCAAGGGGCATCTTAGAAAAGATGATGGCTGGACTGACGGATACATCGATGTTCCAGCAGGGTAATGTCTCACATTTCCTGCAGGCAATCACAACAAACATGGCGGTCGATACAAAGAAAAATGAGGTATTTGCAGCAAATCAGGATGATATCCGATACACGATTGATAACCAGAGAGCATCTATTTCCGGTGTCGATAAGAACGAGGAAGGTTCGAATCTGACGAAGTTCCAGGAACTGTACCGGCTGGCATCTAAGGTAATATCTGTATTGAATGAAGTATATGACAAACTGATTAACGAGACTGGTGTATAAGGCTGACGCCTTGGAGGTAGGAATATGAGAATTACAAATCAGATGATCTCCAATAACTCTCTGCGGAATATGCAGAAGACGATGGCAAATGTGGACAACCGCACAACGCAGATGGAGACGGGAAAGAAAATTACAAAGGCATCCGAAGATCCGGTTGTTGCCGTGCGTGCCCTGAAGCTTCGTACGATGGTAACCCAGCTGGAGCAGTACAAGGATAAGAATATCGGTGATGCAGAGTCGTGGCTGAAGATTACGACAACCTCTCTGGACAACATCACTTCACGACTCGAAGATATCCAGAGCTATTGTACACAGGGCTCGACGGATTCGTTCAAGACCTCCGACCGAAGCGCGATCATTGATGTGTTAAAAGAGATGCAGGATATGATCAACAGTGAGGGAAATTCAACCTACGCTGGACGTTATATTTTCTCTGGCTATAAGACGGATCGCTCTCTGGCATTTAACGAGACAGAGGATATCAAGAAATATTCTTATAAGATCACACAGCATCTGAATGCGGATGATCTGGATATGAAAACGGTCGTATTAAACGGCGTGAACAATGAAGATGTAGATGGGATTCTGGCAGGCACAAGTACCTATGTAAAGCCGGACAAGGAACAGGTCTATCGCCTGAATCTGGCATATGAGGGCATTTCAAGTAAGGATAGTCAGGGCAATGCAGCACTTTCCCTGAAAGCACTGGACGCAAATGGTAACACGATCGATCTGAGTGGATTTACCCAGACGGTGAAGACAACGGCGGATGCAGATACGTATTATCAGGTCGGACCGGACGAGATCAACATCATCGAGGAGACTGGCGAGATCATCTTCGGTGAGAATGTGTACAACACACTCAAGCAGGCAGACGATATCGTAGTTGACTACGCAAAAAATAAATTTGAAGCAGGCGACCTCCGCCCGGAGCATTATTTTGACTGTACGCAGTACACCGAGCAGTCGGATGGCAGCATTAAGACGGTAGATTATGATACCTATGACCGGACACAGTCGATTTATTATGAAGTGAATTTCAGCCAGAGTATTCAGGTTAATACGGAAGGCAAAAATATTATCAACGATGATATGAGCAACAACATCAACGATCTGATCTATACGCTGCAGGAGTTAGATGCAGCGGAAAAGACAGAGAAGAAGTTAAAGAATATGCTTACAGATACCCAGTATGCGTCGAATGATGATGCGGTAAAGCAGATTAACGCCATGCTGGAAGATATCAACGTCGAAATTGCAATCAAGAAAGAGACGATGCAGAAGACATTTGCGAAGAATATCACGAACTTCCAGGGCTATATGGATCAGGTATCTGCCATCCAGTCCGATGTCGGAAGCCGTATGACAAAGCTTGACATGATCAGAACTCGCGTGACAGAACAGTACAGCACATTCAAGGAATTGAAGTCTGAAAATGAGGATGTGAGCACGGAAGAGGCAGCACTGAACTTCAAGGAGGCCAATGTCGTATATGAGGCAGCACTTGCGGCGACAAGCAATCTGGTCAGAGCATCGTTGATTGATTATTTGTAGAAAATAATTCCGTCATGCAAATAAGCAGCGAGACTGCTTGCAGGCGGAGCTGCTTATTTATATGACGGATAAACAGACATAAGCATGTAGGGCGATAGCCCGGAATGCGCATGTCTGTTACGAATTCGAGAGTTCGAAGAACGGAGAAATCGTTATTATTGTATACATATGATGAGGAACGATTTCTAATTTTAGAGGAGGGATAAAGCATGGTAGCAGAAACAAGATTATTTGGCACAGTCGACATCGCGGAGGACAAGATTCTGGAGTTCCCGATGGGACTGATCGGATTTGAGAATTTGAAGAAATTTGCAATTATTTATGACAGTGACCGGGAGGTGCGTTCGAAGATCAGCTGGTTGCAGTCGATGGAGGAGCCTGCATTGGCACTTCCGATCATCCATCCATCTGAACTGATTGATGATTACGGTCCGATCGTGGAGGACGAGCTGATGAAGAACATCGGTGATCCTGCAGATGCAGATATTCTGATGTTTGTCACATTGTCGATTCCTTCGGACTTAACGAAGATGACAGCGAATCTGAAGGCTCCGATCATCATCAACACAGAGGGCAGAAAAGCCATTCAGGTGATCGTAGAGAACGAAGATTACAAGGTGAAATTCAATGCCTACGAGGCAATCCAGAAGATGAAAGAAAAGGCAGGTGAGTAATATGTTAGCACTATCCAGAAAACAAGGCGAATCCATCGTGATAGGCAATAACATTGAGATCACTGTGCTCGAGGCGAAGGGCGATCAGGTCAAGATCGGTATCTCCGCACCGAAGAGTGTGCCTGTCTACCGCAAGGAAATCTACGCACAGATTCAGGAAGAAAACCGCGAAGCTGTGGCGAATCTCGACGTAGAAAGTTTGAAAAAACTCTTATAAAGTGGTAAAGTATGAGTGATTAGTTGACGATACAACTAATAGGAAACTATAGGCGTATGCCGTTCATGGATGGAAGGCATACAAGGTTCACGCAAGGAGGCGTATAGATTATGGGAATGGATGGAATCGGAGGCGTAGGAGCCTTAAATGTAAGTTCACAGACAAGAGTGACACGTCCGCAGTCTGAGACGGTGGATGTGAACACAGGCAGTACTGCCGGGCAGCAGCAGGTACAGGTTGCAAGCTTACCGCCGATCGGTGGAAAGGGCAACAGCAATAACAACGGCCAGCCGGGACAGCAACAGGATCGCGGTGCGGTACAGACGGATCAGGAAGTGGCACCGGACAAGATCAAGGCAGCAGTCGATGATCTGAACAAGACAGTGAAACAGGCAAGTCCAATGCATCATACACAGCTCAGCTTCAAGTATCATGAGGATACAAACCGGATTTCCATCACCGTTACAGATAGTGACACCGATGAAGTTATCCGTGAGATTCCGCCGGAGAAGACACTCGATATGCTTGCAAAGGCATGGGAGATGGCAGGTCTTCTGGTTGATGAGAGAAGGTAGGGGGCGATACCCTGATTAGGAGGTATTTGTTATGGCAATGCGTATGACAGGCCTCGTATCCGGCATGGATACAGAGAGCATGGTAAAGGAACTGGTCAGCGCCAGCTCTGAAAAAGTAAATAAAATCAAACAGAAGAAGCAGGACGTCGAGTGGAAGAAAGAGATCTGGAGCGGATTAAATACGAAGATTTATAACTTCTACAAGACGCAGCTTTCTGCATTTAAGACGGTCAGCAACTATAAAACGAAGAAGGCAACGGCCAGTGATGAGACAAAGGTATCCGTCAAAGCCGGTTCCGGAGCGACAAATGGTACACATTCGGTTTCCGTCGAGCAGACAGCATCGTCAGCCTATCTGACCGGAGACAATATCAAGGCATATGGCAAGTCTTACACAACCTATAATGATGCCGGACTGTCTACGAAGTTTGCGGACATGGTAGATGCACAAGGGGCGAATCTAGGTCTTGCAGGTCAGAAGATTACGATCTCGGCAGGAAACGATGTGATTCCTGCTCTCGAACTTGAGCTTGGAGGAAGCGGAGATAACGGAGTCGAAAGCATCAGTGCATTGAATGCAAAGCTAAAAGCTACTTCCGGATATGAGAATCTTCAGGCGAGTCTTAAAGATGGTAAGCTTGTCTTTACAAATAGTTCAGAAAAGACACTGGATGATGGTACAAAGGCCGGGGAGATTTACACGATTGAAAGCGCAGCACTTGGTATGTCTGGAGAAGTTGGATATGAGAAGGGTGATGCGGACAGCAATACAATGAGTGCCGGCTTCACGGCAAAGGTAAAGCAGGACTTTACAAGTACCGATATCTCAACCTCGACCAAGCTTGCAGATCTGGGTATTAAGGTTGGAACAACATTCTCAGTCAATGGCAAGGATTTTGTTGTAGATGACAAGTCAACCATCAATGATTTCACGACAGCACTTTCTAAGATGGGTGTCTCTGCAAGCTTCGATGCATCCCATGGAAGATTTTATCTCAATGCGTCGAAGACCGGTGCTGCGAATGATTTCAATATCACATCCAGTGACAGCAGTGCATTGGAAGCTCTAGGACTTGGAAGCAAGGCAGAAAAGGTAGACGCAAGAGATGCGATTATCTACTATAACAATGTAAAATACACGAGTGACAGTAATACATTGACAGTCAACGGTCTTACGATCACAGCAAAGGCAAAGACAGACTCTGTAGTCAATGTCGAGGTTGCTGCGGATGTTGACAGTGCATATAACACAATCAAAAATTTCATCAAGTCATATAATGAACTGATTGACGAGATGAATAAATATTATAACGAAAAAGATGCCGGCTATGATGCCTTAACTGAGGATGAGAGAAGCAAGCTGTCCGATACGCAGATCGAGAAGTGGGAAGAGAAGGCAAAGCAGGGATTGCTGCGACGGGATTCTACATTGCAGACACTGCTTTCCGGCATGCGTACGACCTTGAATCAGGGCGTGCAGGTAACAATGGCAGATGGAAGTACGAAGACGATGACCTTGGCTTCCCTTGGTATCGTGACCGGTGATTATACAGAGAACGGCAAGCTTCATATCCTCGGTGATGAGGATGATGACCAGTACTCTTCTGAGACGAATACGTTGAAGAATCTGCTGGAAAGTGGAAGTGATATCGTAGGACAGGTGATCGGCGGAACTACGAGTACCTCTGGTGTTGGTACACAGATGTATGATTATCTGCGGAAATCCATGACACGTATCGAAGGTGTGCGAAGCACACAGACGTTCTACAATGACAAGACGCTGGATAGCGAGATCGATGATTATGATGATGACATCGATAAGTGGGATGAAAAGCTCCAGAATCTTGAAGATAAGTATTATGATCAGTTCTCGAAGATGGAATCTGCGATGGCAAAGCTGCAGAGTCAGCAGTCATATCTGTCATCCTTGTTCGGAAGTGCATCATAAATAGACGGAGGGGTTATATAAATGGCATATAACACAGCAGCAAAGGCATATGGAAACAACCGTATCGAGACAGCAACACCGGCAGAACTTACGTTGATGTTATACGAAGGCGCGGTTAAGTTCTGCAATATTGCAATTGTGGGACTTGAGAAGAACGACTATGAGAAAGTAAATACGAACATCCAGAAATGCCGGAATATTATCGTGGAACTGACATCGACGCTGAATATGAAATATCCGGTTGCCGAGGACTTCAAGCGTATGTATGATTATATCTTTGCACTTTTGACGGAGGCAAACATGAAGAAAGACATGGAGCTTCTGGAGAGAGCGTTAGAAGAGCTTCGTGGCATGCGGGATGTGTGGAAGGAAGTTATGACGAAAGCCAAAGGACCGCAGCTATCACTGAGCTAGGAGGTAAGATATGGATCAGACCGGAACTTATGTGAATATCATGCGTGAATCACTGGAACGGAAACAGCGATATCTGACAGAGATTTGGAAGCTTACAAATGAGCAGTCAGTGATTGCCACAGCGGAGAAGTTTGACGAGGAACAGTTTTCGGAGCTTGTTGAGAAGAAGGATGTTTTGATCGACAACCTCAATGAGATCGATAAAGGGTTTTCTTCTGTCTATGATCGTGTACGGATTGAGATCCAGCGGGATCCGGTGGTTTACAGAGATGAATTGCTTGCAATACAGAATCTGATTCGTACCTGTGTGGATCTCGGTATGCAGATCGAAGCCGTGGAGGAGCGGAACCGGGCAGTGATGGAACAGGTATTCTCCGCGAAATTCCAGGGTGTGCGCCAGATGAAGCAGTCCAAAACGGTGGCAAACAAGTATTATAAGTCTATGGCAAACGGCATGGTGAATGACTCTTTGCTCTATGACAGAAAAAAATAAAAAACTTTATAAAAAGGGTTAAGGATATAATTTCCAGTCCGATATATAAGGTGTAAGGAACAAACAAGACAAGTTCCTACAGATTCAACCAAGGTTATTACCCGAGCGGGTTCTAACATACATACTATTCACGGGGCGGTGCCCCAGTACTTCTCGCAAGGACGCGGGAATAAATTCAAGGAGGAATTATTATGGTAGTACAGCACAATTTGCAGGCAGCAAACACAAACAGAATGTTGGGCGCTAACGTTAAGGCAGTATCTAAGTCAACTGAGAAGTTGTCTTCAGGATATCAGGTTAACAGAGCAGCTGATGACGCAGCAGGTCTTTCCATCAGTGAGAAGATGAGAAACCAGATCAGAGGTATTAACCAGGCTGTTAAGAACTCTGAGGATGGCGTATCTCTTATCCAGACAGCAGAAGGAAACATGAGTGAGATTCACAGCATCCTTCAGCGTATGGGTGAGCTTGCTACAAAGGCAGCCAACGATGTAAACGCATCTGTAGATCGTAAGGCAATCCAGGATGAGATCGGTGAGCTTGCTAAGGAGATTGATTCTATCTCTACAAAGGCAGCATTCAACGGCACAAAGCTTTTGAATGGTGACTTCTCTGAGAAGCAGCTTCAGGTTGGTGCCGTTAAGGGCGAGAACATGGAGATCACAATCAAGAAGATGAGTGCTTCTATCTTGTTTGGTGCGAAAGGTTCTGTAGTTGCAGGAAACACATCATCAGCTGGTAATGTGTTGAACATGTATACACATTCAAAGGCTTCAGAAGCTATGTCTCTTATCACTTCAGCTATCAAGGTTGTATCTGCTGCTAGATCTGAACTTGGTGCTAAGCAGAACAGACTTGAGTACACAATCGATAACCTCGAGAACTACTCAGAGAACCTGACATCTGCAGAATCACAGATTCGTGATACTGATATGGCTACAGAGATGACCAACTACACGAAGAATAACATTCTTCAGCAGGCTGCACAGTCCATGTTGGCTCAGGCAAATCAGTCTACACAGGGTGTACTTTCATTACTTCAGTAATTTCATATTATTGACAATTTATTGGCTGGCTCGCTTGCGAGTCAGCCATATTTTGTATAAGGAGGTTTTTATGGAACAGGAATTAATACAGGATACAAAAGAAACATTGCTTACGATTGCAGATATCTTATATCAGGGGCGTGTATCGGATGGGATAGCTGCGATGAATGGTGTGATTCCAAACTTATCGCTAATTGCGTCAGGTATCCAGGATGAGGCATTGCAACAGCGGTTAATTACGGATGCGTTGTCACCGATTTTGTCAGCGATGGAAGAAGAGGATGGTACGTTGCTTGCGGATTTGATTACGTACGAGTTGGTAGAGTTATTAGATATATTGTAAAGATGCAGGGATGTAAGAGGGTATAAAATGAACACTATATACGAGAACAATTTAAAAGCATTAAAACAAAAAAATGAAAAATTATGGGAGGCATTTTATACCTATGCGAAGCAACAGAAGGAAAGTCGGGCTTTTACTGCGGTAGCGAAAAACGGGGAAGTTATTATTGGGTATCATGGTAAGGATCGGGACTTTAATTTGAATTCTACGTACAATCCATCTAAAGAAGCAGAAAAACTTATGGCGGAGTATGATACAATTCCAGATAATGCGTTTTTGTGTATGTATGGGTTAGCAAATGGTATATTTGCAAAAAGATTTTTGGAGTGTAATCCGCATGGAAATGCGATTTATGTATATGAGCCAGATCTGGACATATTTATGACTGCAATGCAGGAGATTGATCTGACAGAACTGTTAAATAATAATCGTTTTTTCATAGCGGTAGAGTCATTGAATACTGATGATTTTGGCGATTTTTTACTTAGTTATATCAGCGAAATAAATGAATTAACGAATCGATATATGGCGCTTCCAATCTATCAGACACGATTCCCGGAAGGCTATGATCGATATAAACAGATAATAAAGGATAAATACGAATATTATAGAATACAGACAAATACGTTGATCAAAGTGGGTAAACAAATTGGTCTTGCCAGTATTTCTAACATGCGATTTCTTCCAAATTGTCGGAGTGGCGCAGACTATAAAGATTACTTTCCGGAGGATGTACCGGCGATCATTGTAGCGGCAGGACCGTCATTGCAAAAGAATGTGGATCTGTTGAAGAAAGCGAAGGGAAAAGCAATTACGATCGTAGTGGATTCGGCAATCAATACAGTCATGGCACATGGGGTTATGCCTGATTTTGTAATTACGGTCGATACGAACAAAGAATTAAAGAATTTTACGGCAGAAGGACTTGCGGATGTATTTTTTCTTGCAGATGCTACTGCAAATACAGCCGTGTTGGATATGGTAAAACCAAAAAATCTGGTGTTTTATTCTACGGATTCTGGAACATGGAGCCGGATGTTTTCGGATGCCGGAAGTTCACTTGGAGAGATTTTTGCGGGCGGATCAGTTGCGCTGGATGCAATGGCGCTTGCGATAGATTGGGGATTTAAACGAATCATTATGATCGGACAGGATCTGGCAATGACGGGAAATAAACAGTATGCCGATGGTGAGAATTTGAATCAGAATACATCGTTTAACAGTCCGACCTTATATGTGAAAGATATTTATGGAAACGATGTGCTGACGAAGAAGGATTATTATACATTTATTCGCAGTATTGAAGATCTGGCATATCGGAATCCTGATATAGATTTTATAGATGCGACAGAGGGTGGAGCATTGAAAAGGCATACTCGAATTATGACGTTGCAACAGGCAATTGATCAATATTGCAAAAATGTTTACAACATAACAGAGATGATAGAAGCGATCCCTCGACGTTTTGCAACAAATGGAAATGAGCTTGTAAAACAGGAACTACAAAAGATGAAAGAAAATATAGAACTGCTTATAACTCGGATGCGGGAGGGCGCAGAGGTTTGTGATAAGGCAGCGTATATGTTAGAGCATAAACAGTATGACAAAGATAAATTACGGAAGATAAATGAAAAAATTCGAATTTTGGATGAATGGTATGCGGACATGGAGGAGCATAAGCTGATAAAAAAAATAACATGTCAGGCAAATCATGATTATGAGACAACAATATATCTGACCGAAAAGGACAGTGTTGCAGAATCAATCCGTATATATAAAAATAGTGCGAAGTTATATATTGGCATTGCTGATGGCGTTGCGGATATTATAAAAACGATTGAACAATGCGAAAAAGAAATATAGGCATTTGACTAAATGGAGGGTGCGCAGTGGGAGATATACAGAAGATTTTGATGATTCAGGGAGAGTCGCAATATGATGCAATCTCTTGTTTTATGAATGATCTTGCAGATGGTTTTCGCCAACTTGGGTGTCGAGTGGATATTTTGGGTGGTATCACAAAGGATGCATTAGATCGAACGATCTATTTCGAAGAGTATGATGTAGTCTTGTCCTTTTTTGGGATCACCTCTGTATTGTATGATGCAATCAATCGAAATCCCAACACATTATTTTTCTTGTTTCTAGTGGATCATCCATATTATAGATATGACTGGCTGGCCGAGCAACATAGAAATTTGATTGTGTCCTGTATTGATAGAAATCATTGTAATTTTTTACAGAAATACTATAAGAACATTGATGCGGTGCAGTTTGTGCCACACGGAGGAAATTTATCAGAGAAACCTCCGAAGCCGTTTGCTGATCGGGAGATAGATGTTGCTTTTTTTGGTACATGCAGCGCTTCAAATGAATACAAATCAATTGTGGATCAAATGTCGGAAGACATTATGAAAATCATGGATGCTACAATTGCGCGTGTTATGCAGGGGGAATGCATACCGGCAGAGGAAATTCTAATACAGGAACTTCGATCCGGAGGGATTGAACTTTCAGAAGCACAGTTATTGGAATTGTTTGTAGTACTTGCGTTTGCGGATACATATATTCGTGCGAAACAGCGGGAAAAACTAATACTACATTTGGCAAAGTCAGGACTGGAAGTGCATGTCTATGGAAACGGCTGGGAGAAAGACGAATTGGCGCAGTATGAAAATATAAAGCGTCATGGCGCAGTTTCTTATACAGAAGCACTGGATATTATGACAAACACAAAAATCGTGATCAATAAGATGCCATTATTCTTAGACGGCTCACATGAACGGGTGTTTACTGCGATGTTGAACGGGGCTGTTTGCTGTACCGATGAAAGTGGGTATTGGAAGCAGGAATTCATAGATGGAGAAAGTATATGTTTTTATGATTTTCAAGATTTGGATAATCTCGAAAACATAATAAAAGAATTACTTTTAAATCTGGATAAAGCAGGAAAGATTGCTCAAAACGGATATGATATTGCAATCCATAAACATCAGTGGAAAAACCGGGCGGAACAGATTCTGGAAATATGTAACAAGGTGTCCCGTATTGAGGATATAAACTATGTATTGCCGGGTACGAAAAACGCGTACGCATTTAACCGATTTCTTGATTATGCCAATGATAAAGATATAGAGATGCTTGTTCAGAAAACAAGGATGTATGAAAATAAGCTTCAATACCAGAAGAATGTGTATCATGCAATGGAGACCTATTATCAAAAGAATTACAGAGAGTCCATGAATCATGCAATTGTGAACAGAATCACGAGTGTTAAACATGCGTTGGGCGAATATGCATGGTTGTATGGACAATGTGAAGATAATTTGTCAAAATGTACACTTGCGGGACTGTTGAATTATTGGATCAGTATGGAATATCGACATGTGAAAGATGTCGCAGATCATAGATATAAAGCGTATGCAGATTGGGACATATTAGATATGGAAGAATTCTCTCAGGCAGTATTTCTGGGAGCGGAGCAGGCGGATAGTATTCAGGCAGTTGTTGATTATAACTATGATTTGTTAGATGCGATCGAGGTTTTTGCGCCAAATCAAATGACAAAGGAAAGAATTTGTGGTGCACTTCATTCATCGGATATGGAAGTTATGGTTTGCGAACCGGATATACTAAAAACAATCAATTTGGATGAGGTTTTTGATTCAAGGGTCAGATTTATTGCGCTCATGGGTGCCAGATATGCAGAAGAGATTATCAGAAATATGGAACAGCATATTCGAGCAAATAAACCGCAGTTGGCGATCCGAGTAAGTGTAGAGTATGACAACTTATGGAAACTGCCGAATGTATTATATGATTTTCGGGAAGATTACCGTCTTTATATACGGTATTATGATGATGGAATTGTGAATGATACTTGTGTGCTTTATGCGGTTTAGAAACAGAGTTGAGGTGTTTATATGGAATTTTCACACGAATATTTTGATGATGAGGTACGAGAAGATTTTTATGTATCTGGATTGATGAAGCGTTTGTGGGCAGCAAATCTTGAAGTTATTTCGGATGTTGCGAAAGTGTGCGATAAATATAATATTCGGTGGTTTGCAGACTATGGAACATTGCTTGGTGCTGTTCGTCATGGTGGATGTATTCCGTGGGATGATGATTTTGATATCTGCATGTTGAGAGGCGATTACATGAGGTTTTTGGAAGTGGCAGAAAAGGAATTGCCGCAGAATTATTCGGTGTTAAATTGCCACAATGAATATGAGGACTTGCTTACACGGGTTATCAATACCCGACATCCAACTTTTGAAGAAGATATTTTACAAAGATATCATCAATGTTATCTGGGGGCAGGTATTGACATTTTTCCGCTTGATTATATGGCGCCAACAAAGAAAGAACAGGAGGCACATAAGACATTACTTCGAGCAATCTTAAGCTTTGAACCGATATTGTCAGATGAGAATCTGGATCAGGCAATGCTGGATCAGGTATTATCACAGTTGGAACAATTATGTGGTGTGAAGTTTGACAGGCAAGGGAAGCTTATAAAGCAGATGTATGAAGCAGCAGAGGGTGTATGTGCACTATATGGACCAGAGAAGGCGGAAACAGTTATGCTTGCTCCAGTCTGGGCAAAAAATGGTACAAAAACCTATCCGTTATCTTGCTTCAAGCATGCAATTAAAGTGAAGTTTGAAGGTATTGATATCTGGATATCTGCAGAATACGACAAGATGCTACAGAGAGAGTATGGCGATTATATGCGGATAATCAAAGGTGGAGCATCCCATGCTTATCCTTGCTTTGCGGAACAGGAAGCATATGTACGTGAAAATGTGTCTGCGTATCCATTTGAATATAAATTTAATCAAAAGGATATAGAACCAGAGGAACGTCTGACCAGTAGTCTTGCACAGGAACGTGCAGGGGGGATTTTAAATTATGATAATCGTGTGCAAGTTCAGATACAGCGGGAAGTTTTGATTTTGCCGTATCGTGCTTCCTCGTGGAAGAATATCGAAGCTGTGTGGAGACAGGAACGCGCGGATAAAACCTGTCATGTGACAGTGATCCTCCCTCCGTATTATGAGAAGAATGCATTTGGAAAAATGGGGGAAATGCATGACGAAAGTGGGTTACTGCCTGATTATGTAGAGGTAACACCCTATGATGCATATGATTTTGAACATATGCTGCCAGATGTTATCTATACGCAGAATCCATATGATGAATGTAATTATACGACAAGTGTGCATCCGTTTTTCTATGCGAGAAATCTGAGGAAATACACGGACAAGCTTGTCTATATTCCGTGGTTTACAATGCGGGATGTAAATGTGGATAACGGAAAAGTCAACCAGACGATGAAATATTTTTGTACTGTTCCGGGTGTTGTTCTTGCGGATGAGGTATGGCTGCCATCCAAGTCTGCAAAGGAAGCGTATGTCAGAAAATTGACAGCATTTGCTGGGGAAGATACAAAACGTGTATGGGAAGATAAAATTCACGTGCATGAGGTTCCTGTATGCAGTTCGGATTATTCAAACATATTTGAAAAATTGCCAATTACGTGGAAGCAAATCATACAGCCGGGCAATACAATACGAAAGCAGATAATATTATATGATATATCTTCGGCGTCTTTTGTGCAAGGAAGAGAATGTGCACTGCAGAAATTGAAAGAAACATTGGAGTTCTTTGAAGGAAAACGAGACACTGTCGCGTTGATCTGGCGTCGTAATATGGTAACAGAGGATGTCTTATCAGCATTGGAACCGGAAATTTATAAACAGTATCAAGAAATGGTGGCTGAATATAAAAAGGCTGCGTGGGGGATTTTTGACGAAAATCTTTCCTATCGGCAGGAAGTGGAGCTTGCGGATGCTTATTACGGGGATGCTGGGTATGTGTCGCGCTATATGGAGACACTTGAAAAACCAGTATTGCTACAGAAAATAGGAATTTTCAGAAATGTGGATGGACAACCATTAGTACAGATGATAAAAAATGAAGCAGGAAAGTACCCGTATCATATTCGGGCATATGCAATTTTGGATGATACCATGTATTTTATTCCGGATGAGATGAATCTGCTTTGTACGATGCAACTTGAAGATGGTATGGTTACAATCCTGAGTAGTATGCCAGAGGAGAAGATAAATCAGACGGGACTTTCGTTGAAGCTGGAATGCTATGATGGGAAAATCATCGTGACTCCATACATGGCAAAGACAATATGGAGCTATGATATTCAGTCTGGGCGTTGGCAGAAGATCGGAATTCGGAATGAAGAACAGGAATGTAAGTTTGTTTCTTCGGTTATATACAGAGATAAACTATATCTTATCCCTGCGCTTTATAAGTACATTGTACGTGTGAATCTAAAGACATATAGCGTTGCATATTTGGAACACATCTATGCGGAGTATGCAGCATTATCTTCTGAAGAAGCATGTCGCTTTGCTTGTAATTATGCCAGATGCAGGGATGTGTTATATATAGCAGAACAGCAGACGAATCTTATGTTACGGTTTGAACTTGCAACTGAGAAATATACATGGCTTCAGATTGGAAATCCGGGACAGATTTGGTTGGCAAGTGCATGGGATGGGATCTATTTTTATTTTGTGCCATTGACGCAAGACCGTTTATTACGATGGGACGGGAATGATGAATATGTGGAATATAATCTTCCAGAGAACTGCAAATATGATCAATATGGTCCGGTTAATGCCAATATTATAGATGGTAAGCTTGTACTGCAGGGACGTGATTGTGATACGATTCTGTATGACTTAAAAGATATGTCCTGTCATACCGAGCCAGTACGATATACTCGCGCGTATAAAATCCGGGAGGATTTTTATACGGGACATGATATGGCTGCGGATAGATTTGTCATACAGGATGGATCTAAGAGATTGGAATATAATTGTGCATTTAATCCGGATGTGTTGAAAAAGTACCTGCGGGATGCAAGGAGAGCAGGAAAGATAGGACTTTCAAAGGAAGCAATCAAAGAAGACGATACGATTGGAATCCAGTATTTTGTAGATTGTCTCTGTCAGGCGCATGGAGGAATGCAGGGAGAAATCGATAAGAAAACAATCGTATTTCTTCCATACAAAGCAAGTATGTGGGATAGTCTGGAAAGCATCTGGCTGGCAGCAAAGGAAGATCCTCGGTGTGAATGCTATGTTGTACCAATCCCATATTATGACAAGGATTCGCACGGAAGGCTCACAACCTATCATTACGAAGGTGCACAATTCCCAGAGTATGTGCCGGTTACGGATTATCGAGACTTTGATCTGGCGAGCCGAAATGCAGATATCATTTACATACATAATCCGTATGATGATGGGAATCATGTGACAAGTGTGGATCCGGATTATTATTCTGCGAGATTAAAGGCATATACCGATAAGCTGGTATATGTACCGTATTATGCAACCTCGGGTGGGATGAGTGAGGCACAGTCACTGTGCAAGGCATATCTGTCAGCGGATTATATTATTGTGCAGGCAGAGGGGCATAAGGATTATTTCGATGCAGGTATCCCAAGGGAGAAGCTTCTGGCACTTGGGTCTCCGAAGTTTGACCGGGTTGTGAAGCTATGTGAGAATCCACCGGAAGTGTCCGAAGACTGGAAGGACAAGATGACTGGAAAAACCGTGTATTTCTTCAACACCAGCCTGGGCGGTATGCTGGCAGATACAGATGCGTTCCTGAAGAAGCTTCGGTATGTATTTGATTGCTTTGCAGGAAGGAAGGATGCCTGCCTGTTATGGCGCCCGCATCCGCTTCTGGATGAGACATTTACGACAGCAAGAAGTCAGTACAAAGAGGAATATGAGCGGTTGAAGCAGAATTTCCTGTCAGCGGATTGGGGAATCTATGATACAACACCGGATATTGAGAAGACGATTGCGATGAGCGATTGTTATATCGGAGATGCAGGAACTTCCGTGACTGCCCTCTTCGGAATCGCAGGGAAACCGGTGTATCTGCTCGATAATTATATTCACAGAGAACCGGCGGACGAAGATTGGAGCAAGGAGATGATCACACCATATCATCCACAGGGACAGGATGCATGGAAAGTGGAACCAGGCAATCAGCTGTATCATCTGGAGAAAGGCATCTATCGATTCTATTGTAACCTTTCAGAATACACATCCGGTGGTTATTATCGGATGGCGGTTGAACATGGGGAATATGTATATGTATTCCCAGCAAATGCACAGGAGATTCTGGTAATTGATGACAAACGAAATATTACACGGATTAAATTAGAGCAGAAAATCAGTCAGCCGGGCGCATTTGCGAATGTATGGTTTGAAGGGAACTATGCATTTTTAATCCCATATAAATATCCGTATATTGTACGGTTTGATATGGATATGCAGGCAATCGACTATGTCGATGGCTGTCAGGAATTCTTTGTATCAAACCATGCAGGGTCAGACCGGATCGGCGGCAACGGAATCTGGAACGGATATCTGATGTTGGCGAATCCTGCTGATAACCGGGTTGTTGCAATCGATTGTGAGACATTGGAATTACAGGTATTGTTGGTTGATGCGAGATACTATCGAGGAGCCTGTGCGCTGCAGTCGGATGGCGATACGATATGGCTGTTTCCGTATACAGGAACGAATGTCGTACAGTGGAATCCGATGACAGGAGAAACAGTTACCCATAACTGCCGTGTGCCGGGATTTGTCTGCAATCAGTATCCAACAGGCAAGACGTGCATGGAACGCGCGTTTGGAAGCATGGCACGCAGAGAAAACCAGGTTGTGCTGGCACCGGTCTCGGGAAATCAATTTGTGTTTATCGATACAGAAACAGGCGAAGTAAAACCATTTCATACGGAGTTAGATCTTGCATTCCGGGAAGATCAGAGCTATTGCATGTCTGGAGGAAATGGTAGATTTGTGCGTAGGCTTGACGAAACACATGCATTATTCTATCATGAACCTATGAGAAAACTGTATCGTATGAATCTTCTGGATGGCAGTGTAGAAGAAGAGGCTATCGCTTATGAACAATCGGATGTATGGCTGCATGCACCAGGCTATGCGAAGTTATCCAAATGGGTTCGGTATGGTTGTGAGGAACGTGCGATTTGCAGTCTGCCGCAGATGCTGGAGAATCAGGGTGCAGGAGATTCGTTCGACCGGAAGGCATGTCTGGAAGCATATGGTGAGATTGCGATGTATGCGGATGGCAGGAGTGGACAGAAGATTCATGCGTCTATGATGGATGAGTTGTGTGAGTAGAAGCATATATAAAAACTTTGTATGCAGAGGAGAAGGCATATGACAAAAGTAATTACATACGGAACCTTTGATCTGTTCCATGAGGGACATTACCGGCTGTTGCAACGCGCAAAAGCGTTGGGGGACTATCTGATCGTCGGGGTGACAACCGAGGAATATGACAAGGCACGAGGAAAATTAAATGTAGTGGATTCTCTGGTGACCCGGATAGAGAATGTGCGGAAATCCGGGTTTGCAGATGAGATTATCATAGAAGAGGCACCGGGTCAGAAATTTACAGATATCAAGAAATATAATATTGATATATTTACGGTTGGATCAGACTGGGTGGGAAGCTTTGACTATCTGAAGGATTACTGCAAGGTTGTGTATCTGGATCGTACGAAAGATATCTCGAGTACGATGCTCCGGCAGGAGAACAGCCATATCCAGCGGATCGGCATCATCGGAACCGGGCGGATTGCTTCACGCTTTGTTGTCGAATCGAAGCTGGTAAGTGGTGTGAGTATACAGGGGGTGTATAATCCGCATGAGGAGAGTATGCGCGCGTTTGCCGATCACTGGCAGATCAATGGTTATATGGATTTTGCCTCGTTCTATGAGAATGTCGATGTTGTCTATATTGCCACGCCACATGAGACACATTATGCATATATCAAAGACGCGCTCTTACATGAAAAACATGTGATCTGTGAGAAGCCGATGGTGCTGAAAAAGGAACAGGCAGAGGCGCTTTTTGGGCTTGCAAAAGAAAAGGGACTGATCCTGTTCGAAGGGGTAAAAACGGCGTATTGTCCCGGATTTCATAAGCTGCTTGGAATCGCTGCCAGTGGAAGCATCGGCGCGATCCGGAATATTGAAGCCTGCTTTACGAAACTGGAGAAACCGGATACAAGAGAATTGACAGACGCTGTGTATGGCGGAAGCTTCACGGAGCTTGGCAGTTATATTATGCTTCCTGTATTAAAACTATTAGGAGAAGCATATACGAATTATCGTTTTGAGAGCTTGCGTGGTGAGAATGGATTGGATGTATTTACGAAGTTGAGTTTTACATATCCACATGCACTGGCAACACTTACATGTGGTCTGGGCGTAAAGTCCGAGGGACGTCTGTTGATCTCTGGCACAAAGGGATATATTGTGGCAGAGGCACCATGGTGGAAGACGACATATTTCGAGGTACATTATGAGGATGCATCCCATGTACAGAAGTATTCGGATACTTATCTGGGAGATGGTCTTCGCTACGAGATCAGTGATTTCCTGACGAAGCTTCGTGGGAATGAAAGCAGCAACTTCAAGCTGACAGCAGAGGAATCAATCTTTATGGCAGATATGATGGAGAAGTTCCTGATGGAACAGGGACGAAAAATATAGGAGGCATTCTATGAAGATATGGGCACATAGAGGCTGTAGTCAGAACTACCCGGAGAATACAATGACGGCTTTCAAGAAGGCGTGTGCAATTCCGGGGCTTGCGGGAATCGAGACTGATATTCAGATATCGAAGGATGGTCATCTGATGGTGTTCCATGATGAACGGGTGGAGCGCACGACAGATGGAACCGGATTCCTACGCGATTATACATATGAAGAACTGAGGCACCTGCGAATCGATGCCGGGGATGGAAAGAACGAGCGGATTCCGTGTATCGAAGAACTATTGGACCTGCTTCAGGATAAAGTGCATGAGGATGCCGCATTCAAGTTAAACATTGAATTGAAGAACTCTGTATATCCATATCCGGGTATGGAAGAGAAGATTGTGGACTTGATTCATAAAAGGAGATTGCAGAAACATATCGTGTATTCTACATTTTACGCAAAATCATTGGAGAAATTATCGGGGATTGATCCGGAAGCAGAGCTTGGAATCCTGGATGTGCATGTATCCGATTGCATGTATAAGATCAAAGGAGGGTGTAAAGCGGTGGCGGTGCATCCATTCTGGAGAGGGATCGATGTTCCGAAAGAAGAATTGAAAGGAATTACCGTTCGTGCATGGATGTCCGGACATCTGTATCCGGAGAAGCCGACAGGAACCAGACTGGATTTTAAACCATTGGAGGAACAGGGGATTACGGATATCATATTGAACGAACCGGAAGTGTATCTGTAATTTGTCATCGGAATGCAAGTATGAAATAGTGGAAACCGATCGAAATTCGCGAAATAACTAAATATTTTAATGGCGATATCCGATATAATATGTGAGATATTACGTGTAATGTGAGCAAAACGGAATTTGCTCTTGTGCGAACGGAGTCGCGGATACAGAAGAGTTAGGAAAAGAGTAGACCCTCGCATAGAATTATGCGGGGGGTTTGTTCGTATATGGGAGGAGGTATGAGGTTTGAACTATGCAATTATACTGGCAGCTGGAGTAGGACAACGTATGAGAAATGGCGGGTTACCAAAACAATTTCTGAAATTGATGGGAAAACCCATTATTATTTATACACTGGAAAAGTTTGAACAGTGTGAAGATATCAATCAGGTAGTTGTAGTATGTCATGGTGGATATATTGACGAAATGCAACGGTTGATAGATCTATATCAGATTCGTAAGGTTTCGAAAATTGTAGTTGGCGGAAGTGACCGACAGAGCAGCTTAGAAAGAGGATTGGATGCTGTTGCGGAGCTTGGGGGACAGGCAGACGATATTGTGACTATTCATGATGGAGTTCGACCGCTTGTCAGCGAGACAACAATACGTGAGAATATCCGGGTGGCAAAACAGTATGGATGCGCAATTACTGTTCGTCCTGTGACAGAATCCGTAGTTATTACAAAAACTGAAGATATTGGAATGTCAGAATTTAAAGAACGAGCGGATACGTATTCTATGACGGCACCACAGACATTTCGACTGGGGGCAATCCAGGAAGCTTATCATAACTTGCCAACAATGGAGGAAAATGGAATGCCGCTTCTGGATGCCGCTATGATATATGCGCAGACAGGACAAAAGGTGCATCTTGTAAAGGATCAGGGAGCGAATATCAAAATTACGACGCCGGAAGACTTTTACTTTTTAAAGGCAATTCTGGAACTTGAAGAGAATAAATATATATTTGGATTGTAGAGGTATGATGTATGGTAGAACAAAGAGATATTGATATTATATTGAACAACCCGATAGACTGGGAACTTTTTAGAAATAAAACTGTTCTTGTGACAGGGGCAACCGGACGACTTGGCATGTATATTGTGGAAGCAATCAATAAGGCAGATATCGACTGGAACCTGAATGTGACGATTCTTGCTTTAGCTAGGAATGAGAAAAAAATGCAGGATGTATTTGGAGAATCATTAAAGCTTCCGAATATTCATCCAATTGTGCAGGACATTACAGAACCAATCCGCTGGGATGGACCGGTTCATTATATCTTTCATACAGCAGGTGCCGCAAGTCCACAGGATTTTACAAACTGGCCGGTTGATACATTGTGGGGGCACATACAGGGAACCAGAAACGTGTTGGAACTCGCCAGAGAGAAGAAAGCTGAAAAGATACTATATGTGTCGACAGTAGAAGTTTATGGAGAGTGGAAATCGGAGCAGGGAATAAAAGAGGATGATATGGGACCGATGCATTGTGACAATGCAAGAGCATGTTATCCGGAAGCAAAGAGAATGTGTGAGACTATGCTCGCAAGTTATGAGGCCCAGTATGATATTCCGTATATAGGAGTACGTCTGTGCCACACGTTTGGACCAGGAATCGTATTGGACGATGGAAGAGCCTTTTCAGAGTTTATTCGAAATGTGATCCATGGAGAGGATATAGTACTGCAATCCGATGGTAGTGCAGAGCGTACATATACATACGTTGCAGATGCCATAGGTGCGATGTTATTGGCATTCACCAAGGGAACAGAGCATTATTATAATATTGCGAATCTGAATAATCTGATCAGTATTCGAGATCTGGCACAACTGATCGCATCCCTGGATCCAAAAGGAAAGGTGCAGGTCCGGTATGCAAATGAAACAGAACAAAAGTTAAAATACCTACCATTCAAATTAGGAATTATGGATATACAACGAATTACGGAGCTTGGATGGAGAGCTCAGGTTGGATTAAATGATGCGTTTCGATATACATTGGAATCATTTATGCAGATGAATAAATAATTACCTGGAGAGAACGATGAATCAAGAAAAGCAATATATACGAAAGAGAATATGGAAAGCAAGATTTCAAAGCATAGCCTTTTATATGTGCAGGATCTTTCCTATCAAGAAGAATAAAATAGTTTTCTGCTGTATAGAGGGAACAACGGGATATAGCTGTAATCCAAAGTATATTGCGGAAGAATTGATTCATAGAAATAAGCAGGAAGCTGATGGAAAGAAGCGTTTTAAACTGGTCTGGCTTGTAAATGACATGTCAAAATCCTTTCCAAAGGAGATACAGGTTGTTCATAATTCGTTATGGAATCGGGCGTATCAGCTATCAACAGCCGGATTCTGGATTGACAATAGCAGGAAACAGCTTGAAGCCAGAAAAAGAAAAGGGCAGATATATATTCAGACATGGCATGCGAAGTTAGGGTTTAAACCAACCTGCCTTGATCGAGGAGCGTCCTTTTCAAAAATTGCGTATCTGGTGAGTAAACATGATTCCGATCTAGTGGATTACTGGTTGTCAAATTCGGACTGGTATGACAAGACATTACCGACCGGTTCGCTTTATAATGGGAAGACACTTCGAACAGGTTCACCTCGATGTGATATTCTTGTAAAGGCAAAGAATAACTTAGAATTTAAGAATGCTGTAAAACGACAGATATGTGGGAAACAGAAGATATCGGTTAAGGATCAAGATGTGGAAGACATACATTTTCTGATGTATGCACCGACATTTCGAGGAGGCAGTCAAGAGACAAATCGCAGTATTGAAGTGGGAGATCATTTTCCGGATTATAAGATGGTCAAAGATGCATTGGAGAAACGATTTGGAGGAACATGGTATATCTTATTGAGACTGCACCCACAGTTAGTGGCAAGACATATGCAAAGTGGATGTAAGAGTGAATATATCGTAGATGTGAGCAGGGAAGATGATATGTATGAAATATTGGCAGGTTGTGATGCGTTTATGACAGATTATTCGAGTGCGGCATTTGATGCGGCAGTGATGGAAATTCCAATATTTCTGTATTGTGATGATTATGATACATATGAGCAGGAACGTGGAAAATTGTTATGGGATTTGAATAGTGATGCGCTTCCGTTCATATTGACTACCAATAATTTGGAACTTCAGAATAAAGTCGAAAAGTTTGATTCAGCTATTTATAATACCAGTTTGAAAAAAATGGTTATAGATACTAATATGCAGGAAGATGGAAAAGCGGCGAGAAACGTTGTTGAACATATAGGGTATTTCATAAGAATGAAATGATAAAGGTTATAAAAATTATGAGGCATATATAATGAATTTAATAGAAATAAACGCTAGTATATTTGATAAATTAAAAAATAAAAAAATCATACTTTGTGTGAATGTGAAAGGATATTTTCGGGAACTGGAGCAAAAGTATCATGTCTTAAATCGAGTAGCCTTTGTTGTAGATAATTATGATAGAAAACAAGGATATACAGAGTGCGAAGAGTATAGATTTCCTGTGTATAGCTTTGATTATTTGAATAATATAAATATTGATAATTATTTAATTCTTATCACAAGCGAATATTATGAAGAAGTATACCGGCAGGTAGAGGGAATGTTCCCGGATCATATAAATACGACGATATATTATTATGCCGATGCGAGAATACATTATTATAATTATTATAGAAATTTATTTAAAAACAAGCCTTTAGAAAACAAAATTATTTTTTGCAGCGGGGCAAGAAAAGCATATAATATTGAAAGCGGAGAATTTGATGATAATTCGTTGGCGTTATTCGAATATATGTTAGAGAACAAGTTGAATACTACATATCAGTTAGTCTGGGTTGTTCTAAATCCTGAAAAATATAAACAAAAGTATTCCAAGTATGAAAATGTATCTTTTTTGCCATATAGATGGTCTGAATCTAAAGATATTAATGAGAGAAGAACATATTATGTAAATATTTGTTTGGCAAAATATTTCTTTTTTACGCAAGCAACAGATATTGCAACGCATCGGCGGGAAGGACAGATACGGGTGCAGCTTTGGCATGGACAAGGGATAAAAAGCAGAGCATTGTTTACGCACGATGAATATAGATATGAATATATGACTGTTATGAGTGAAAAGTATGGAGATATGCATGCGGAAATATTTGGGCTGCGAAAGGATCAGATATTGGTTACTGGAAATCCTAAACAGGATTGGTTATACCATCCTTTTGATAAAGGGATATTTGAAGTACTGGAAATTCCAAAGGCAGATAAATATGTTTTCTGGCTTCCGACAATGCGGGATTCTAAAGCAGAATCATTTGGTGATAAAACAATATATTCAGATACAGGATTAACAATTCTTGAAAGCAAACAGCAACTGGATAGAATAAATAAATTATTAAATGGATGGAATATGGTTTTAATTATTAAACAACATCCGTTCGAAAAATACGATTTGCGGGTAGCAAATTTGTATTCCAATATTGTTGTTTTGAATAATGATATGTTAAGTAATAGAAACATCAATATTAATCAATTGTTGGGGTATGCAGATGCATTGATTAGCGATTATTCGTCAGCGGCAATTGATTATATGTTGCTGGATAGACCGATTGCATTTGCAATTCCAGATTTGGATGTTTATAAGAGCAGTCGAAAACTGCATTTTGATAATTTGGATGAGTGGCTTCCAGGAATTCAGATTACAACAGAGTCACAGTTTTGTGATTTTATCAAAGAGGTCAGAGATGGTGTTGATTCTGGTAAGAAATTACGGCAAAATGCGTTTAACAAGCTTGGTAAGTGGAGAGATGATAATAATTGTAAACGAGTGTTGGAAGCATTACACATAATATGATTCAGAGGTGAAGTTTGGATGGATGAGTTAAAGGTTTCGGTTGTGGTACCTGTATATAATCTGGAGGATTATATCGAAAAATGTATCCAAAGTATATTAGATCAAACATATAAAAATTATGAGTTGATATTGGTGGATGATGGTTCTACCGATCATTCATATGATATGTGCCAAAAGTATTCAGAATCTTATGATAATATTTTTGCATATAGTCAAGAAAACGGAGGTCCTAATGCAGCTCGATTAACAGGTGTTGAGAATTCAACGGGAGAATATATTCTTTTTGTGGATGGCGATGATTGGATAGAAAGCAATATGCTGGAGGAACTGGTCAAGAAGCAACAGGAATCAGGAGCTGAGATTGTTACGTCTGGGGCGTATAGAGGTGTAGGAGAGCAATGCACCAAGAAAGTGGATAGTTTAAATGAAGGAATTTATGAAAAGGAAGATTTGAAAGAGATTTATTCAAGATTATTAATAAATCATAAATTTGCAGAACCTGGTATTTTACATTATTTATGGGGGAAATTAATAAATAAAAAATTAATTATAAAGGCTTTAAAAGTTATTCCGAAATCAATTAATTATGGAGAGGATGTAGTTGCTTTATTTGTGTGTATAGTGAATACAAAAAGTGTAATGATAACGAAACAAATTTTTTATCATTATGTTATGCGGGATAATTCGGCTGTGAATTCTTTTAAATATGATTTTTTTGAGGTATTAAATAAAGCATATAATTGCATGCGAGGAGTCATATCAAAAGATAAATATGTACTCAAATTACAGTTAGATGCATGGATAATACAACAAATATATATAGGGATTAATGAGAAAATAGGAATTGATAAACAATTGCTGTTACCAAATAAGCAACTTATTGGTATGGAACAGGAAATAGTACCTAACATGCGAATAGGTTTATATGGAGCGGGAAAAATAGGACAGCCTATATATACATGGTTAAAATCTTTGAATAGATATAGGATAGTATTATGGGTAGATAATAATTATGAAAAATATCAAAGAATGGGTTTGGACGTACAACCAACGGAGCAATTAGAAAAAGTTGATTATGACTATCTAATAATTGCTGTAAAAGGAGAAGATTTTGCAAATTCTATTAAGAGAAATTTAATGGAAAAATATGCAATACCAGAGTATAAAATAAAGTATTATGAACCCCGTTATATTTTGGATTCATATTACGATTTGGATTCGATTTTTAACAGATAGATTTATAAAGGTGTAGAAAAGATGAATGTATTAGCTATGTATTTGCCACAATTTCATAGAGTGAGGGAAAATGATGAATGGTGGGGAGAAGGATTTACAGAGTGGACGACTGTGAGAAATGCAAAGAAATTTTTCACAGACCATTATCAACCACATGAACCTCTGTCATATTACGATCTTCTGGAAAAGAAAACTATGAAACAGCAAGAAATGTTAATGCACAAGTATGCTGTAGATGGGATGTGTTTTTATCATTATTATTTTGAAAAAGGCAGAAAGATTTTAGAGAAGCCAGCAGAGAATTTATTAAAATGGAAAGATGTAGACATGCCATTTTGTTTTTATTGGGCAAACGAATCATGGAAAAGATCATGGAGTGATTTGCAAAAAGGAAATGTTTGGTCTGAAATATATGAGAATTCCGAAAGAAAAGGCACAGGTATTTTATTAAATCAACAGTACGGAGATGAAAAAGAATGGAAAGAACACATAAATTATCTACTCCCATTTTTCAAGGATGAACGATATATAAAAATAAACGGAAGGCCGGTATTTATAATTTATAATATAGATGATATTGTTTGTCTTGAGAAAATGAAAAAATGCTGGAATTCTATACTAGAGAAAGAAGGCATGGAGCATATTTTGCTTGTAGGAAAAAATACACAGTCTCAATTAGTGGAATTTTCTTTGCAACATGAACCGCAGTTATCGTTTTCTAAATATATAACCCAAAACTTTAATAATACATATGGGGTAAAACGTATTATTGATTATGATGAGGTGTGGGATTATTCGTTAAAACAAAGGTATAGGAATAATCTTTTTTTGGGAGGTTTTGTTGGGTATGATGATTCTCCACGTAGGGGAAAAAATGGAATTATAATTGATAATGCGACACCAGATAAGTTCAGAGATAATATGATTCGTCTTTTAATAAAGGCTGAAAGAAATCATTGTGAATATGTATTTATAAATGCATGGAATGAATGGGGAGAAGGCATGCATTTAGAACCAGATCAAAAGTGGCAATATGGGTATTTAGAGGCACTTCGAGAAGCACGGAGATTTGTGGAGAAAAATAAAGCGGTAATCTGCGAATGTGTTGAAGATGCAAAAGAATCAGAAGCATCATTAAATGATAACTTAGGGGTATTGATGAATAGTGAAGATAATCGTAAATGGAAAACCATGCATCTATGGATGGAAAATAAAATAGCGGGCAAGGAACTTTCAGAGTATCTTAAGAATAAGAATATCAAGACGGTAGCAGTTTACGGATTGGGTTATATAGGAGATTTGGTAATTAGAGATTTGTTAAAGTCTTCAATAAATATAAAATACGGAATAGATATGGACACATATAAAGCAGGAAAATATAAAAAATATAATCTGGAAGTTGTTCCCCCTAAAAATGTATCTGAAAGCGTAGATATGATAATTGTGACAGTAGAATATGGTTTAGATATAATCAGCGAAGAACTGAGAAAAGTTACCAGGGCAAGTATCATTTCATTTAGAGAATTGCTACTGGAAATACAAAAGGGTTAAATATCTATACGAATACATTGGATAGTTTTAAGGAAGGTATAAACAGGTGAATCTATATGAAGAAGATGATCACATTAACAATGATAAAAAATGAAGCAGATATTGTTGAGACTTTTGTACGATATACAATGAATTATGCATACAAAATGGTGATTGTTGACAATGGTTGCACGGATGGTAGCAGAGAGATACTTGAGAAGCTTATAGAGGAAGGGTTTAATATAGAGATTTTTACAGAGGCGAATGTTTTTTATGAACAGATGTTTTTGGAAAATAAATATATCAGAAAGATAAATGCAACGGAAGAATTTGATTATCTTGTTCCTGTGGATGTAGATGAATTTTTGTATCCGCAAAATGGTAACTGGTCTATATTTGAAGGCTTGCCGCAGAATCAGATTTCTATTATTGAGTGGAAGACATATTGTTTAGATGAAGAAAAGTCAATTCAAAATATTTTCGAGGATATTGATTATGTTAGATATGGGGTAAAGGAATTTACAAAGGTTATTATTCCGAAATCTTTAATAAGAGAAGGCTTTTTCGTTACGATGGGACATCATGATGTTGCGGGAATAAAAGAAAATGAAAGAAATATATGTGACGCAATTTGGATGGCACATTTTCCTGTAAGAAGCAGAAAGCAGATTCAGTTCAAAGTATATCAGGGGATTTTAGCACAGCTTATGAGCAGCTATCATAGTGTGGTAGCTTTTCATTGGAAAGACATGTTTATTAAGCTGAAAAAAAATGAATTTGATGTAGTAGATTATTCTCAGAAGTATGCGTTAAAGGCAAATGATATTGAACCAGTTTATAAGACAGAAAAATTTGATATTTCGTGGTGTCAAAAGAGTGTGGAGCCGCAATATAATGAGATGATAAACGGCAATATGGAACAATTAATATTCTCTTTGGCAGAGGCGATTGTTTTGCGGTACATTACAGATGGAGAAAACAATAAAAGACAGAAGCTGTTGATTTATGGAACCGGTGGATCGGCAAAGAATTTGTTTTCGTATTTCAGGCCAACAGATTATGAAATCGTCGCGTATGTTGATTCAGACGTAGCTAAGGAATATCACAAGTTCAATGATCGAATCATAATAGGACCGGATAAAATAAAATATTTGGATTTTGATCATATAGTGATTGCGAGTAATTATAGAGATGAAATATATGCTAAATTAGCACAATGCAATGTTCCAAAGGAAAAAATATGGGATAAATATGATTTGCTTGAGAAGTATGTAAATATGGGAGGCGAAAATGCTTAAGATATTTATTTGGGGAACCGGCGAAATTGCCCGAAAGTTAACACAAAATTGTATGACACTGGATATGTATGATATTTTAGGCTATATTGATAACCGCATTGAAAAGCAAGGCAAAATATTTGAAGGAAATAAGATATATAATCCGGAAATTTTAAATGAAATTGTCCCAGATAAGATAGTGGTGATGACGAACGCATACGAGGAAATATATAATCAGATTTGCAAATATTTTCCACATTGCAAAAATATCGTTGAAAATAAAAATTTTTTCTACAAGCAAAGTATTATTGCAAGATACAAGGAGTCAACAGATCCAGAAATATGTGAAGTACTTGATCACATAAAACAAAATGGATTAGAGGTATTTAATTATCCGTTTACATCAAAGTATAAAGATATGGATGTGCAGGTATTTTGGGATAATGCATGTAATCTTTTTTATGTGAATTATAAAGGGCATAAAATGTATATGTCTAGAAAATTTAAAAACGAAAAGGAAGTTGCAGCTTATTACAAGTCCGTGTTGATGGAGCAAGACGAGGATTCTCCGCACAAATATCTGACAAAGGATTTCAATGTTGAAAATAGTGATGTAGTTGTGGATGTCGGTGTGGCAGAAGGAAATTTCTCGTTGGATATTATAGACAGAGTAAAAAAAATATACCTGATAGAGACAGATGATGACTGGTTGGAAGCGTTAAAGATGACATTTCGGGAATATGAAGATAAGGTGCAGATTGTAAAAGGATATGTATCTTCTGTAGAAGAAGGTCCGTTTGTCACATTGGATTCGATCATATCAGAGCCGGTTAACTTTATAAAAATGGATATCGAAGGAAATGAGTGGGACGCTTTGCAAGGAGCTGCGAAGCTGATACAGAAATCAGAGAATATAAGATGTGCAATCTGTTCTTATCATAGTGATTTTGATCAGACATTGATAGAGGCCTTTTTTGATGGCATGGATATAAAACATAATACGAGCGATGGTTATATGTGGTTTCCGTGGAAAGTGCGACAGAATTATGTTTCGACACGGTTGAATCGGGCTTTGGTAAGGGGAGAAAAATGAAGATTACAGTTATAATGCCATCTCTAAATGTAGCACCATACATAGAAAAATGTATTCAAAGTGTGGTTAATCAGACACTTCAGGATATCGAAATCTTATGTATTGATGCAGGCTCTACAGATGGAACATTGGAGATATTAGAACAATTTAAAAGAGAAGATTCTCGAATCAGAATCATCCACTCGGATAAAAAAAGTTATGGATATCAGGTAAACATGGGTATTGACATGGCGAAAGGGAAATATATTGGGATTGTTGAGACAGATGATTTCATCGCAAGTGATATGTATGAAAAGCTTTATGATATCGCCGAGAGTCATAATTTGGATTATGCAAAAGGAACTTACGATAATTTTATATCTTTGGATGAGAACCATGTTTCTTCCTGGGGGATACAGCCGCTGGGAAATTATTCGCAATATAGAGACAGAGTGATAGAGGCATGTAACATTCCGCAAATATATGCATATGATGCAAATATTTGGAGCGGAATTTATAACCGGAATTTTTTGCTGAAAAATTATATTCGACTGAATGAATCACTGGGAGCTGCATATCAGGACATTGGTTTTTTACAACAGACGATTGGATATGCACAGCGGGCATGGTATAGTAGCCAATCTTTTTACAGATATCGAATTGATCGGGATGAGTCTTCGGTGAAATCACCAAAGGGGTTGAATTTCTCCAAAGGTGAATTTGAAAGATTGGTATCGGACAAAAGACTGTTTGACGGGATAGCTTGTAAACAAGGACTTTATTCTAGAATGTTACTTTCGTTTCTTGCAGAATTAAAACGGATTCTTCCGTTGGTTTCTTATGATATGAGTTCTGAATATGTGAAAGACAGTTTTTTATGGTTTAAGAATTCTTTGAAAGGGCATTATCAGGGAAGTATATGCACAGCGGATAAAGAAGAATTTGAGGCTGTCTTAAGAGATGAGAACGGATATGTACAAAGCTTAAAAAGAAAAAATATAGATAAACAAAATAGGCGGGATAAGATATGCCAGGATATAGAATTAATGCCGGTTGTAATATTTGGTGCTGGAATACGAGGAGGAAGTGCACTTTGTTTTCTGTTATCAAATCAAAAAAATGTCGTTGCGTTTTGTGATAATGATAAAGAAAAACAGACAGATCCTGATGTGTGTATGCCGGTTTTGTCAATCGATATATGCATGAAAAAATATCCGGGGGCAGTGTATGTGATTGCCAACAAATATCACGCAGGAGATATACAATTACAACTGTTAGATATGGGTGTGGAAGCAAGCAGAATTATGGTATTTGACAGATAAGAAGTAGCATAAACGGGAATGTGAGAGAGGAATAAATTCATGACTGATACACAGACATTGATTCGGGAATTTCCAAAGGGATTGCTGAAGTGGTTTCCGTTTTCCAAGGAAGAGAAAATTATATACATAGGTTCTGCATCGGATGCATATTATGAAGCGCTCGTGGAACTGGGACATGATGTAATATGTGTGAGTTTGGAAGAGTCTGTTCAACCGGAATGGAATGGTAAATACAGATATTTTTTTGATTGTCTTGTTTCGGTTGCGGAATTGGAGAAAGCGGCGAATCCTGATAGAGTACTTGGTATATGGAAATTACTGCTTATAAAAAATGGTCGATTATTGCTGGGGATGAATAACCGGTTTGGTATTCGCTATTTTTGCGGAGACAGAGATCCATATACGGATCGTAATTTTGATGGTATCGAAAATTATCGAAGTTACTTCGTGAAAAAAGAAGATGTTCTTACAGGGCGGGAATATAACCGAGCAGAGTTAGAAATGTTATTGGATGCTGCAGGATGGACAAATAGAAAGTTTTATTCAGTTTTTCCTGATTTGGATGCGCCATCCTTTATATTTGCTGAGGAATATATTCCAAACGAAGAATTGAATACGCGTTGTTTTCCAAGGTACCATTATCCTGATACCGTTTTTTTGGAAGAGGAATTTTTATACTCAGATTTGATAAAAAACGGTATGTTTCATAAAATGGCAAATGCTTTTTTGATTGAGTGTTATAAAGATGAAATATGCGAGTGTTCAGATATCGAACATGTTACGATGTCACTGGATCGTGGACAAAAAGATGCATTATTTACCATTATTCACAATAATGGAATTGTTGAAAAAAGAGCGGCATATGAAGAAGGAATGCACCGATTGGATGAAATGCTCAAAAATTCAGAAGATTTAAAAGCACATGGTGTGGAGGTTGTGCAGGCGAATATAGATGGCAAATCTTATAAAATGCCATTTGTAGAATCTGAAACAGCACTTATTTATTTGCAGAATTTAGCACATACAGATGTGAATAAGTTTGTTCGGGAGATGGATGGTTTTAGAACTATAATTTTGAAGTCTTCAGAGCATGTCATAATAAAGCAATGGAATAAAGATGTTGAATGTTTAAAAAAAGGATATATAGATCTTGTGCCGATTAATTGTTTTGCGGTAGACGGTGAATATTTGTTTTATGATCAGGAATTTTGTATAGAGAACTGCCCGATAGATACGATTGTTATGCGTCTTATAGATTTTGTTTATGGAGATATTGGAATTGAATCTATATTGCCAAGACAATTTTTTTATACGAGATATGGGATTGAGGAGAATAAGATACGCGATTTAAGATGGGTTGCAAATAATTTCTTGATAAAATTGCGTAAAGAAACAGAATTAGCAACTTATTATGAAACGTACCGCCGCAACCCGGAAGTCGTCAATGCGAACCGACAGCGCATGAACTACTCCGAGGAGGAATACCAGCGCAAATTTGTTGATATCTTCCGCAATCTGGGAGACCGAAAACTGATCCTTTTTGGATCTGGTGCATTTACGAAGCGGTTTATTGCTATGTATGGGAAATCTTATGAGATTGCATGCATTTTGGACAACAATGAGGATCGCTTGGGGCAGCGGTTGGATGGCTATGAAATCAAATCTCCGGAATATCTAAATGAACTTTCGAAAGAAGACTATAAGGTTTTAATCTGTATTAAGAGCTATGTATCCGTAGCGAAGCAGTTGGAATCAATGGGGATTACGGATTATGGAATCTTTGATACAAGCCGCTCTTATGCAAAGCCAGCATATAGGCAGGAAGGGATTGATTCAAGGACCGCTTTGCCTGCAAGGGCCGCGCGACCGCAGCAAGCACAGGAGTCCGGCACGGAAATGAAGAAGAAATACCATATCGGATATGTTGCAGGTGTATTTGACATGTTCCATACAGGACATGTGCGTCTGCTGCAGAGAGCTAAGAAGTTGTGTGATTATCTGATTGTCGGGGTTGTGTCGGATGAAGATTGTTACTGGCAGAAGAACAAGTATCCGGTGATTTCCTGTGAAGATCGTGTCGAGGTTGTCAAGGCATGCCGGTATGTGGATCAGGTGGAAGCACTTCCAACAGGCTTTGGCGGAATCCGGGATGCGTATAAGATGTTTCAGTTCGATGTGCAGTTTTCGGGTGATGATCATGGCGATGATGGAAGCTGGCTTGCAGAGAAGGAATATTTGAACAAGCATGGCGCAGATCTCGTATTTTTTGATTATACGAAGGGAATCAGTTCGACGGAGATTCGTGAGAGGCTATAGCAATCGGTTTGGAAAGTAATGTATGAACGGATGAAATGACCGAAATCTTAGAAGTGGAGATTATAACATGAAGATAGTATGTTCACCAAAAGGAATTGTAGATAAGGATCGTCCAAGACAGGGTATTATGGATATTGCGGATGCCGGATTCCTGGATCAGGGCGTAATCTGCGGACTTTGTGAGGATGAGACGGATGTATGGGGCGATGCGGCATGTGAGTATCGGATTGTCGAACCAATCGTGGAGGACGTAGAAAAAGATGCATTATGGACGATCAACCGCGAATATTATCTGTCTTTGCTCGATGAAGCGAGAACGCATAATGTGAAGATATTACTGAAAAACATGTGCCGGAATATCGGTGGACATCTGATACGGGGCGTATGCTCGGATGCAGCGGAAGCTGTGGCGTGGGTCGATGCATTGAATACGGAAGCGGGAGAAGCGCGCTTTGGATTCTGTGTGGATATGGGAGTCTGTAATGTATGCGGACAGAATCTGAATGAATATATTACGCCGCTTGGAAATCGGGTGAAGGCAGTGATCTTGCAGGATGGAAATGGAAGCGAAGCGCAGGCACTGCTTCCGTTTACAGCAGCGGATAAGAAGGCTTCGCGGACGGACTGGCTCGGGCTGATCCGTGGGTTGAGGAAGATTGCTTTTGATGGGATTTTGATTCTGAATCTGGAGGATACCGCATCTGCCACATCACCATTACTTCGCCCTGCGTTGCTGCGGTACGCAAAGCAGGTGGCAGATTATCTGTGCTGGCAGATTGAGATTGAGACGATGCTTGCCCGATATGAGAGCCGTGTGCTGTTCGGAGCAGGCAATATGTGCCGGAATTATCTGAAATGCTATGGTGAGAAGTACCCGCCGCTCTATACCTGTGACAATAACCCGCATTTATGGGGAAGCAGACTCGATGGGTTGGAGATTCATAATCCGGAGGATTTGAAGAAACTGGACAAGGATACAGCAGTCTTTATCTGCAATATCTATTACCGGGAGATTGAGCAGCAGCTTCGGAAGATGGGACTACCGAATCCGATCGTTTATTTCAATGATGAGTATCTGCCGCAGTTTCATTTTGAGCGGTTGACGGACGAAGGGAGAAAATAATGCTTGAGATTGGTGTACAAAGCAGGAATATCGTGGAGGATCCGTGTCCGGAGAAAGGATTCCGGATGCTGAAGGATGCTGGTTTTTTCTGTACAGATTTTAGTTTAAACAGTTATCTGACGAACAAGGATTTATATGAGGGAAAGGTAAATGCCTTTTTTAGTCAGTCAATCCAGGAACTAGAGCAGTTTTTCTCGGCGCATAAGGAAGGCGCGAAGAAGGCGGGAATCCGGATCAATCAGATGCACATGCCATATCCGGTATATATCCCGAATGGCAGGAAAGAAATCAATGATTTCCTGCAGAAGGAAATGGCGGTGAAAAGCATGCATATCTGCCATTTCTTAGAATGCAAAAATATTGTCGTGCATGGGTTTAAGCTGGCGCGGTTCCTTGGCTCGGAAGAAGCGGAATGGGATTATACCGAACGTTTCCTGGATACGATAGCCCCTCTGGCAAAGGAGCTGGGAATCACGATCTGCATCGAGAATCTGTATGGTGGAATCGGCGGACATCTGGTAGAAGGCCCTTGCTGTGATGCCAGGAAGGCAGCTGCGCGGATCGACCGGATGAATGAGCGGTATCAGGCGGAGGTGTTGGGATTTTGCTTTGATACCGGACATGCTAATCTGGTTGGACTTGATTTCGAAGATTTTCTGACGACGCTCGGTTCAAGGCTTAAAGTTCTGCATATCCATGACAATGATGGAGTGGCGGATCTGCACCAGATACCTTTTACATTCACGAAAGCGCGTGAGAATGTGACTTCCACAGACTGGGAAGGGTTTATCCGGGGATTGCGTAAGATTGGATTTGACCAGGTGCTTAGCTTTGAGACTGCGCCCGTCCTGACGGCATTTCCGCAGGAACTAAAGGCGCAGGCACTCACGTTGATTGCACAGATTGGGGCGTATTTTGCAAAAAAAATAGAAAACTAAAATATTTTTTTATAGATAAATATTCAAAATGGGGATTTTTTCGATAGTTATGTTACGAAAGCATCCCTTCTTGCAGGATTGTATCCTCTTTGACATCAACAGCCATAGTTCTTCCGATGATTTCATTCATCTTTTCAGGTGGGATTCCCGTGCCGGGACGCTTGTAGGTAAGCATCTCCGGCGTGAGAATTGCACCTTTTTTGATGTCGCAGGTGGTGACGATCGAACGTCTGGCGTTGGAGCGGGCAGATGCCTCGGAGTCCAGACATTTCAGATCATAGCTGCCACGCAGGGTGTCGATGAATGCAATCCCCTTTAGGATATTTTTTGCATCATCCGGGTCCATGGCGTGATAGTGGTCGTTGCCCTTCAATGTTTTATCCAATGTAAAATGCTTCTCCACGATGACAGCTCCAAGATTATATGCAGTTTTGATCACATCGGCGCAGGTATCCGGCTTCGTATGATCCGAATAGCCAATGAGGATTGGAGAACCATTTTTGTCAGCGTAAATTGGATCTTCTGCGTAACTTTTTTTCAAGGAAGTAATCTTGTTCAGGTTTGCGTGTTCATACGGTGTCGGATATTCCAGCACGCAGTGAAGCAGCGCGATTGGCTGGTCGTTGACACTCCGAACCAGAGACAGGGTACGGGTAATCTCGTCCTCGTTGGAAGCTCCGACAGAGATCAGCATCGGCTTTCCTTTTCGTGCCTGATATTCGACGAATGGCAGGTTATTCAGATCGGACGAAGAAATCTTGTAGACGTCCATCATAGAATCTAAGTAGTCTGCGGAAGCAAGGTCAAAAGCAGTTGACAAAAACTCGATACCGAGCATATCGCAGAAGTCCTTTAATTCGCGGTATTCTGCTTCGCCGAAGTGGTCGAATTTCTGAAAAAGCTCATATTGGGAGGTGGTTGGTTCTTCCGTGGTATCCCAATAAGATGGGGAGGCTTTTGCAGCCAGTGTGCCAGCCTTATAGCTCTGAAATTTTACAGCATGGATACCGGCATCTTTCGCTTCCTTAATCATCAGCTTTGCTGCGTCCATCAATGAAATGTCAAATTTTGTTGCGATGTCATAATAATTTACTCCGATTTCTGCGATCAGGACGAACTTGCCTGCCAGCGCGCGGTCAATAATTGTACTCATATAGCATCCTTTCTGTGCATTGCACCATGCGGTTGTACTCTTCGTGTTTATCTGATAAAATTATAGCAAGGTATAGATATTTTCGCAATCGAAAGTAGCGTGATTCAGGTGGGTGAGAGCTGTGTAGATGATATATATGCCGCACAGTGATGTGTATGGTATATAGAAGAACGGAAACTCAGACACTTGCAGATGAAAAATAAGGAGGCAGGAAATGGTACTCGCAGTTATTCCCGCACGTGGCGGGTCCAAAGGAATTCCAAGAAAAAACGTACGGCTGATGCACAGAAAACCTTTGATTTATTATTCGATTCAAAATGCACTTGCGTGCTCTTATATTGATGATGTGGTGGTGTCTTCCGATGATGAAGAAATCTTAAGCATCGCTGCGATGTATGGCGCAAAAGCCATGAACCGTAATAGTGCACTGGCGCAGGATGCGGTGACACTGGATCCGGTGATTTATGATGCCGTGCTCCGGATGGAACAGGAGACCGGGAAAACGTACGATGTGGTTGTAACATTACAGGCAACCTCACCACTTCTGACGGTGGAGACATTGGATGGCGCGTTGAAATCATTCTTGGAAAGCGATTTTGACACTTATATCAGCGCGGTAAACAAACCACATCTCTCATGGACGACGAAGGATGGCAGATGTGTTCCAAATTATGAGAAACGTCTGAACCGACAGCAGCTTCCGCCGAATTTTCTGGAGGCGGGTGCATTTCTGATCACAAGACGGGCATGTATGTCGGAGAACAACCGGATTGGGGCAAATGCATCTGTCTATGAGATGCCGGAGAAAGAGGCGATTGATATTGACAGCTATGCAGATTGGATTGTATGTGAGCAGGAATTGTCGAAGAAACGGATTTTGTTCCGGGTAGATGGATACCGGGAGCTTGGTATGGGACATATCTACCGCTGTCTGACACTTGCATATAGTCTGACAGGACATGAGATCTTATTTGTGACGCGGGAAGACCGGACAGAGGGCTATCAGAAATTATTGGATTCCCACATGCATGTCCAGTCGGTTGGCAGCGATGAGGAATTTTATGCACTTGCAGGAAAATGGCAGCCGGATGTGATTGTCCATGACTGCCTGAATACCGAGCGGGAATATATCCTTCAGTTAAAACAGCTTGCAAAGCGCGTTGTGACATTGGAGGATATTGGCTCCGGCGCCGATGTGGCAGATGCAACGATCAACGCATTGTATGAGGACGATAGCAAAGGTGAAAACTACTATTGGGGCGAAAAATATGTCTGCCTGAAGGACGAATTCCTGATTGCACCATGTGCGGAATACCATGAGCAGGTAAAGAAGGTGGTTGTGTTATTCGGCGGCAGTGATCCTTCGGATTTTACCTATCGCGCGTACAATCTGGCGAAGAAAATGCATTCGGATTTTCCACAGATCAGCTTCCGGTTCGTACTTGGCGCCGGATATGATAACCATGTGCATAAGCTGTCGGATGATGAAGCCTGCAAGATCAAGGTGGTAACAGATATCAAGCGTGTGAGTGATGCCTTGTCCGATGCGGATCTGGCGATTACCTCACAGGGAAGAACGGTGTATGAGCTTGCGGCGATGGGCGTTCCTGCGATTGTTCTGGCACAGAACGAGCGCGAGACGAAGCATACATTTGCCCAGATGCACAATGGTTTCTTAAATCTTGGTATGGGAAATCAAGTGAGTGATGAAACACTGGAGAAGACTTTCCGGTTTGTCGTAGAGACACCGCAGATCCGCGCGGAGATGCGGAATCTCATGTTGTCGCATGATCTGCGCAAAGGAATTGAACGTGTGAAGCAGTTGATCTTAGCAGATGAGTAATGGAATATTTATGCAGTTATGTCTGACTGATACAAGATAGATTCAGTCAGATATAACTGTATTTAGAATCTCGGTCAGGCGCGTATCATAGGTATGATAGCGCTTGACTTTTTCATAGCCATTTTTGGCAATCTGTAACCGTTCTTCTTCGTGGGATAAATAATAATCAATCTTCTGAATCAGATCATCAACACTGTCATAGAGTACCAGATCTTCCCCAGGTATGAAATATTCTGCAAGCTCCGGCTGGTAGTTGGACATGAGGAATCCGCCGCAGCCCATGATGTCAAGTGCGCGCTGCGGAACACCAGACTTGATCGAACGAAGGGTAATGTTCAGATTGATCTTACTGCATTTGAAGATCTTCGGCATCACGCGTTCTGAATCTGCGATACCTCGGTTTTTGACATGAGGCAGCATAGAAGAATCGCTCTGTGTGTACAGATCAACATGAAAATGCCTGCTAATTGCATCCAGAGTATGCTTCCGTTCCAGCTCTGTGCATCGGCAGTTGAGATAGGTATCTGCGATAATTCCTTTTAAATCGGTCTCGTAATCAGCCGGGAGTGGATCGAAGCCAACGGTGGAAACAAAGTCGGACACCCATTCGTCGGTGAGTGCATCTTCGATAAAATTATAGCCGTAGACATTTTTCTGGGCGGAGCAAAGTCCCTCCACATACCCGCGCATATATGCAGGAAGTTTATCGGCAATGTCATCATAGCTGTTCTTCTCGGAGTACAGGGAGCCAACAAAGGAAACGTCTGTGCCATACTTTTTCATATCTGTAGAAGAGACTGTAACGTTGTCAAAATGCTCGATATCACAAGCAAGCAGTGTGTGAAAACAATTTCCCGGATTGCGGTGCTCGAATTTGGCGAGCTGCAGCTTGTCGAATAGGAACAGACGATTGTGTGGATATTCCATCGTCTTTGAGTAAAGGGTAGAGCAAGGGCTATCCACGGTATAGGAAATATATGGAATTCCAAAAGGTTTGCTTGCGCGTGCGATGATTGGTGAAAAGCAGACAGAAAGCACTGCCGCAGCATCCGGCGTTTGTTGGAGCAAGGCCGCCAATCGCAGCAAGTAATCTTTGTCGTAATCCTGTGGTTCCCGGTCGTGCATAAATTCAACGACCTCATGACCAAGTCGGGTCAGACTTTTGAGGATGCCCGGTTCGCATATGCTATGATGTCTGCAAAAAATAATCTTCATGTTAAAATCCTTTCCTTATACCTGTTTACACCGCTCGATTCCGGCACGTGCAGGAGCGTAATCGCCCGCTTTCTCATAATAGGAGATAGCGTTTGTTTTATCTCCCAGACATTCCAAAATCACACCCACATTGTAAAAGGCAGAATATGAATTGACCCCATCTACCACACTGGATGGAAGCTTGGTTGCGGAGAGGAAATTTTCGATTGCCTTCGAAAACTGTGCGTTGTTCATATAGATCAGACCAAGGACAAACAGGTAATCTGCGTCCCCTTTGAAATCATCATAGACTGCTTCTAACATAAGGGCATCTGCAAACTGTTTCGTGTTGATCAGACAGTAGCCGTAGAGATTGATGATACTGTGAACATAGCTGAGTCTGGTGTCCAGCGGCAATTCCATCGCCCGTTCAAAATAAGGAATTGCCTGCTCGTACTGTTTGGAATAAAAATAAGAATTGCCAATCTGGTAAAGCGTGTAAGGATCGTCCGGTTGTGCTTCTAATTCCTGTAATAAAAGTTTCAGATTCCGGTTTGCCTTTTCAGTTCGGTATGCTTCATTTCCCTGATATCCGACATGGGTGACATACACGGGCGCATCAAAATAATCCGGCTCTGTGGATGCATCCAGTGGGACAATTTGTTCGTGAATCCGCCCTTCAAAATGATATAACTTGCGGGAGAAGAGACGCGCAATCGGTTCGGTACTGCTCATCGTCTGGCCATTATTTTCATATAAGCTCTTGATGTGGATATGACCGATGGAAGCTGGCATTGCCTGCAACTGTTCCAGCAGCTTCGGCATGTCAAACGCATCGACAAACTCATCAGAATCCAGGAATAAAATCCAGTCATTGGCAGCTTTTTGTATCGCGAAATTTCGGGCAGCAGAAAAATCATCACACCATACAAAATCATACACACATGGGGTAACTGCAGAAGCAATCTTCTTGGAGTTATCTGAGGAACCAGTGTCCACAACAACAATCTCACAGCCGAGAGCTTTGATTCGTTCTAGGCATATTTTTAAATTATCGCATTCATTTTTTGTAATGATGCAAATAGATAGATTTGGCATGTTTTGTACGCTCCGTTTAAATGATAGTTTCATTATGGATGGGATTGCGGGAGGTGTCAAGCATAACCGCGCCTTTGGGATACTTTTTGATACATGTATGGAGAATGACAGGTTTTAATTGACATTCTGGTGTTATATAGATAAAGTGAAAGAAGATGAAGGATAAAATACAGAAGGGATATAGAACGAAACATGGGGATGCAGAGAGAACCGGAAATTGATAAAGGCTCAGAAGCTTATGCAAAGCTTCTAGCGCAGGATGAGCGGGAATGGCATGCGCAGTATGATGCTCTGATTGCCAGAAAAATAGAGATATTTAATAAACTCCTGCAGATGCATAGCGCGGAAAGCTATGGACTGATTGAAAAGCTTGTCGATGATACAATGACAGAAAATGTTGCCAAACGGAACACGTCGTATGCATGGATTGTTATTTTTACACAGATTTACCAGGCAGAGAAGAATGCGGGTGAAGCGTGGACTTTGTTTGATCTTGCAGACAATCTGGAGGATCTGATAGCTATTGTACAACAGGTGAAATTCCTCTTGTGGGAAATCGTGTTTCTGCAGGAGAAAGAGTCAGAAGAACTGCTTAGAAGCGTTGTAGCACAGTATGATATGCAGCCGGAGCTGTTACGGGGACTGGTTCGCATTTCTTGTCTGGAACCGGAAATGGTGATGGATAGATTAAGAAAAAATATGGGCTTAAATTTGTAGATAGAGACAATGAAATATGCTTGTTATAGTCACGGTGAATAAGTGGAAGAGGATAAGAGATGAACGAGAAAAAGATATGCTTCATCATGTGTACAAATGATGCACAGTATGAGGCAGAGGCAATGCATTTTATAAGTAAATTACATGTGCCGCAAGGGTATGAGATTGATGCGATCAGCATCAAGGAGGCGAAAAGCCTGACTTCCGGGTACAACGAAGGAATGCGCGCAAGTGATGCAAAGTATAAAGTGTATCTGCATCAGGATGTGATGATTGTGGAACCGGATTTTATTGCAAGACTGTTACATATATTTGAAGACCCGGAGATTGGTATGGTTGGCATGGTTGGAACCCCTCACTTACCGGAGAATAAAATCCCATGGTGGGCATGGCGTGTAGGGGCATTGTATACGTGTAATGTGAGTGCGATGGGAATGTTCGATTATGAATATCCGGAAGAAGCAAAAAATGGTGTTATCGAGGTAGAGGCCATCGATGGACTTTTGATGGCTACGCAATACGATATTCCGTGGCGTGATGATCTGTTTGATAAGTGGGATTTCTATGATGTATCGCAGAGTCTGGAATTTATCCGGCATGGGTATAAGGTTGTGGTTCCGTATATGGAGACGCCGTGGTGTATTCATGATGATGGATTCGTGAATCTCAAGAATTATTATGAGGAACGGGAAAAGCTATTGAAGGAGTATGGGACGATGTAGCTTTGTCAAAAAAGCAGGAGGCAGGAATATGTCGATTACATTAAATGTTCCACAATACAGTGTGACGGAAGATACTGTTTATTGGAATGATTTATTTGAAGAACATAAAAATTTGCCGATGTTGTGTATCGGTCGGGACAGCTATATAGAAGAAACGCAGGTGGAAGCGGGTCCGGATCAGGATCTGTTGTACAGTATCCAGGTAGGACGATATTCTTCTATTGCAAGAGATACCAAGATGATCATTGACTTAAACCATGATTACAAGCGGGTTTGCCAAGGGCGGATAAGTGGTGTGGTATATCAGCGTCCGCATCTCATCCGTCGCAAAGGTCAGGTTATTATCATGAATGACTGTTGGATTGGAAATGGCGTGATCATGCTCGGGGGAATCAAGATTGGCAATGGTGCGGTTGTGGCAGCGGGGGCTGTGGTTACGAAAGATGTACCACCGTATGCGATTGTTGCCGGGAATCCGGCGAAAGTGATAGGATACCGGTTCGAGCCGGAGCAGATTGCTGCACTCAATAAGATCCGCTGGTGGAACTGGACTGCAGAGAAAGTCCGTGCGGCATCGGAGCTGTTGTTAGATGAGATAGATTCATTTATAGAAAGGTATCTGCCGCAAGCAGAACAGGAAATCGCCCGGATTCCGCAGATCGAAATCAATCCAATTGAAAAGATTTTGACCGGTGAAGATAAACGGTTGTTGTATATTCCTGATTTTGAACAGGATTATCCGACCTATCCGCGCGTGATCGATGCATTCGTGAGCTCCTATGCGAATACGAATTGTGAATTGCTGCTGTATGTAAAGGAGGATGCATTTGTTCCGGACAAGCTCGCTGTATTGGATCGGTTGTTTGAGCAGTATGCGGATGTGGATTGTTATGTGAATGTATATGTGGGCAATCTGGAGGACGAACGTGGACTGTTTGCGCAGAATGATGCGTATATTACAAATCGAAGTCTGGATAATGTAAGGCATATGGATATGGCAGATTTTTATGGCATACCTGTGATATCTTCCGTCAATCTTCCGATTTTCACAGAACAGGACGTTCAGGGAATGTGTAAACTCTGATATGGATACAGCCGGGATTAAATAATCCCGGCTGTTTTTAACATGGTCACTATTCTCACATCGTAACTGTGATATTCTTTCACTTTCTCGTATCCATTTTTTGCAATCTGTTTCCGCTCGTCATCGTGCGCCAGATAATAGTCGATTTTGGCGAGCATATCCGGGATGCTGTCATAGAGGACGATATCCTCGTCCGGGACGAAAATCTCCGGGATTTCAGATTGATAATTCGACAGTACGAAGCCGCCACATGCCATGAGATCGAAGATACGGAGTGGCAGTCCGGTTTTGATTGGGCGGTTCGTCATATTCAGATTGATCTTGCTGCATTTGATGATCTGCGGCATCATATTGTTGGAATCTGCACCGCCACGACACCGGACATGTTTTAATGGTGAGGTATCAGACAGCGTCCACAGGTCAAATTGATAGTTGATTCCCTGCTTTCGTAATTCCTCAAAATGCGTTCCGATTGCATTGCAGGCGCGGATGCGTTCCTGTTCGGTGCATTTGTAGCCGAGATAGGTGTCAGCGACGATGCCTTTTACGTCTTCCGCATAGTCTTCGCCAAGAGGTGCCCAGTCAGCATATTTCCGGAACTCCTGCGCCCATTCGTCAGTGATGGAATCCTCCAACAGATTGTACCCATAGACGTTTAACTGGGCGGCAATCAGTCCGTCGACATAGCCGCGCATTTCATCCGGCAGATCTTTTTCGATGGAATTGTAGCGTGTTTTCTCAGAGTACAACGAACCGACAAAAGAAACATCACAGTCGTAATTTTGATGATCTTCGGCGGTTACCTTTATTTCGTCCCATGTTGCAACGTCCGCGCCCATCGGCAGATGGAAGATACAGTCTGGGTTGACGGGGGCGAATTTCTCCCATTGCATACGATCTAAGACGAAGATTCGGTTTGTGGGGTAGGCAATCGTCTCGGAATAGAGCTGGAAGCTTGGGCAGTCGACCGTCCAGGACAGATACGGTAGTTTAAACACCTTGCAACACCGCGCTACGATTGGCTGAAAATTCACGGAGAACACACAGGACGCATCTGGATGTTTCTGAATCAGATCCGCCAGCGCTTCGAGATAGCCTTTGTCGTAATCAACGCTCTCAAATTTGCGGTTCATTGTGATAACTGTAATGCCTAACCGCTGCAACGCATTTGCGATTCCCTTCTCGCAGATGCTTCCCCATTTGCAAAAGATGATCTTCATAATTGTAGCTCCCCGCTTTCTTCCGAAGTAATATAAGGATATTATAATCGAGATGTAGGGGGGATGCAATGCGAAGATAAAAGATAAATACAAAACCGGACGGTTCCCCATTCCGTCCGGTTTCTATGTAAACACACATTTGAAGTTATTGCTTTCGAACATCAATAACCCCAGCTCTCCTCCTGCCCAAGGGTGTTTGCCTCGGACAACCTCATCGTAGCATAAGTGAGCAAAAAAACAAGGGGTCTGGCATAATTGACGCGCTGGAGAGCATACTTTGAATTTTACTTAATAAAATTAAGTCGAAAATGACGATTTTCATCGCTTGACGCACACATAGATGGTTGTTAAAATGGAAAAAGAAAATCAAAATTGGGACAAATTTTTTGAAAAAATATAAAAAGATTTGAATGGAAAGGATATCAAAAATGAAATTTTTTGTAACGGGTGTAAATGGACAGCTTGGTCATGATGTGATGAATGAGCTGAGCAAACGAGGACACGAAGGCGTGGGTTCCGATCTCGGAGAGACCTATGCAGGCGTGCAGGATGGGTCTGCAGTTACGACAATGCCATATGTAAGTCTGGACATCACTGATCAGGCAGCCGTGAAGAAACAGATCATGGAGATCAAACCGGACGCTGTGATCCATTGTGCAGCATGGACAGCCGTGGATGCAGCCGAAGATGAGGACAAGCAGGCGACCGTAAAAAAGGTAAATGTGGACGGCACAAGAAACATTGCAGAAGTGTGCAAGGCGCTGGACTGCAAGATGTTGTACCTCTCAACGGATTATGTATTTGATGGACAGGGCACGACGCCTTGGGAGCCGGATTGCAAAGATTACAAGCCGCTCAATGTCTACGGACAGTCAAAGCTGGACGGAGAATTGGCAGTTTCTTCTATATTAGAGAAATATTTCATCGTCCGTATCGCGTGGGTATTTGGTTTAAATGGCAAGAATTTCATCAAGACGATGATCAATGTCGGCAAGACGCACGACGAGGTACGCGTGGTCTGTGATCAGATCGGCACGCCGACGTATACCTACGATTTAGCGCGTCTGCTCGTAGATATGTGCGAGACCGAAAAATATGGTTATTACCATGCCACAAATGCAGAGCTTGCAGAGGGTGCTGACGCAAATGGAGCCAAGACAGGCTATATCTCATGGTATGATTTCTGCGTGGAAATCTATCGCCAGTATGGACTTTCTACGAAGGTAACGCCAGTTACTACAGCAGAGTACGGTCTCAGTAAGGCGGCAAGACCATACAACAGCCGCCTGGACAAGAAGAAGCTTGTAGAAAATGGCTTCGAGCCACTTCCAGTCTGGACAGATGCGGTAAGCAGATATTTGAAGGAAGCAGATATTTAATCGAAAAATCAAATCCTCCCAGTGTTGCAGGGGAAATGCAATGTTGGGAGGATTTTTCTTTATTAGCGGAGACGGCGGGATTTGAACCCGCGTGCCAGGTTACCCCGGCCAACTGATTTCGAGTCAGCCCCGTTATGACCACTTCGATACGTCTCCAATATTACTTATTATTTTATACCTATCAAAAAGAGAAGACAATGGAAGAATATAAATAATGCGTTATGGCTATCTCGTTTTTGTGAACAAAACAGCTAAAACTTGCAGTTTTGCTAGCTATATGCTACAATTTCAATAATTATGTATATCAAAATAATAAGGATTTATTGTTAACAGCTATTTTAAATTTATACTTTATTTTAAATAATAAAAAAGGACAGAAAATATAAGAAATAGATGAAAGGAAAAGGACATGGAACAGAAATTTGGAAAAATCACAGTAGAGACTTGTGAAGCAGATGGTGTAGAGATTGAGGGATTGAAGGTAATCACACCGTCTGTATTCGGTGATGATAGAGGCTATTTCATGGAGACCTACAATTATAATGATTTTGCAGCGGCAGGCATTGACTGTACATTTGTACAGGATAACCAGTCCAGCTCTAAGAAAGGTGTGCTTCGAGGATTGCATTTCCAGATCAATTATCCACAGGATAAGCTTGTGCGTGTTGTAAGTGGAGAGGTATTTGATGTGGCGGTGGATCTGCGGGAAGGATCAAAGACATTTGGTAAATGGTTTGGCGTTCGTTTGTCTGCAGAGAATAAGAAACAGTTTTTCATTCCAAAGAACTTTGCGCATGGATTCATCGTATTATCCGATCATGCAGAGTTTTGTTATAAATGTACAGATTTCTATCATCCAAACGATGAGGGCGGACTGCTCTGGTCTGATCCGGAAATTGGCGTAGAATGGCCGATGCCAGAAGGAATGACGGTAGAAGATCTGACATTCTCAGAGAAGGATACCAAGTGGAGTGGTATTAAGGAGTATAAAAAATAGGCATGGAAAAGAAAACAACTTCACGGTTTCGACAATTTATAAATCTTCCGATCGAATTAGTTCAAAATCGGACATTGATCGGAAATCTGGCGAAGAATGATTTTAAGACACGGTTTGCAGGTTCTTATTTGGGTGTGATCTGGGCATTTGTGCAGCCGATTGTCACAGTTGTTGTGTATTGGTTTGTGTTTACCGTAGGATTGCGCCAGGGTAGACCGAGTGGACACCCATTTGTACTGTGGCTGATGGCAGGACTTGTTCCGTGGTTCTTTTTTTCGGAGGCGTTGAACGGTGGAACAAATGCATTGATCGAGTACAATTATCTGGTAAAGAAAGTTGTATTTAATATTGATATATTACCGCTGGTGAAAGTATTGTCGGCAATCTTTGTACATGTGATATTTACGGCATTTACGATTGTTTTATGCTGGTGCAATGGATATATCCCAAGTGTTTATTTGTTGCAGATTATATATTATATGATTTGTAACTTTCTGCTTGTGTTAGGATTGGCGTATTTTACATCTGCGGTGGTTGTTTTTTTTCGGGATCTGACACAGATTGTAAATATTGTATTACAGATTGGAATGTGGATGACTCCAATTATGTGGAATATATCGGATATTTTGGTGAACCATCCAACTTTAGCAAAAGTATTTAAATTAAACCCGATGTATTACATTGTAGATGGATTTCGAAATGCGTTGCTGGATCATATTTGGTTTTGGGAGAAGCCGTTATGGACACTTGCCTTTTGGATTATTACATTGCTATTCTTTGTTATAGGTGTGAATGTGTTTAATCGACTGAAGGTGCATTTTGCAGATGTGTTATAAGAAAAAGAGAGATAAATTATGAGCGAGACGGCGATTCGTGTACAGAATGTAACGAAATTATATAAATTATATGATAAACCATCCGATCGATTCCGGGAGTCCCTGGGTTTAACGAAAAAAGTATTGCATCGCGAACATTATGCATTGCATGATCTTAATTTTGATATAAAAAAAGGGGAATGTGTTGGGATTATTGGGACAAATGGTTCTGGTAAATCAACGATTCTCAAGATTATTACCGGGGTTCTGAATCCGACAAGTGGTAATGTGGAGATTGATGGGCGTATTTCTGCATTGCTTGAGTTGGGAGCTGGATTTAATATGGAATACACAGGACTTGAAAATGTGTATCTAAATGGAACGATGATTGGTTTTACAAAGAAGGAGATTGATGCAAAGTTAGATGCTATATTGGCTTTTGCAGATATTGGTGAGTTTATTCACCAACCGGTTAAAACATATTCTTCCGGTATGTTTGTGCGGTTGGCTTTTGCAGTGGCGATTAACATAGATCCTGAAATTTTGATTGTAGATGAGGCATTGTCTGTTGGTGATGTATTCTTTCAAACAAAATGTTATAAAAAGTTTGAGGAATTTAAAGAACAGGGGAAAACTATATTGTTCGTAAGCCATGATCTAAGCAGTATCAGTAAATATTGTGATCGTGTTGTGCTGTTGAATAAGGGAGTAAAACTGGCAGAGGGACGTCCCAAAGAAATGGTTGACATGTATAAAAAGGTACTGGTTGGTCAGTTGGATTTGGAACATGTGGACGAGGAAACAGAAAATATTGCCAAGGCACCAAGTATGGAGGCAGCAAAATCAGTAAACGAAGCAAAATGTTGGAAGGATTTGCTTTCACAAAATGAAAATGCTATTGAATATGGCGATAAGAAGGCAGAGATTATTGATTATGCGATTGTAGATAGCTGTGGGAATATTACCAATACGATTGAAAAAGGAAAACCTTTCACAGTGCGTATGAAGGTGCAGATGCATGCCCCAATTGAGTATCCGATATTTGCATTATCCATCAAAGATCCAAAGGGAACAGAAATTACCGGTACAAATACGATGTTTGAAAAGACTGATTTTGAGGTTGGTCCCATTATGGAGATATCTTTTGAGCAGGATATGAATTTGCAGGGAGGCGAGTATCTTCTTTCGCTTGGTTGTACTGGTTATAATGGCACGGATTTCACGGTATATCATCGTTTATATGATGTATGCAATATCACAGTCGTGTCAGATAAAAATACGGTTGGATATTACGATATGAACTCGAAGATTACGGTTCAGACTTATGAAGGGACGAATATATGCAGAAAATAGGTTCCATAACAATTGATGACACATACTATCCTGGCAAGGATTTGTACAGTGACGGCGAAATTGAAGATGAAATGCTGGATATAGCAAAAAATGTTCCGGTTTCCGAGTATAATCGTGTGATAGCAGAGCGAAAATCCTGGGCGATTTTGTATCATTTTTCAAATGTCAGGGAGAATATTGTACAATCAATGCCGATTACAAAAGAAGACAGTGTGTTGGAGATAGGAGCAGGTTGTGGAGCAATTACTGGTGTACTTGCTCGTATGGCAAAAAATGTAGATGCGGTGGAGCTTTCTATGAAACGTTCGCTGATTAACGCGTATCGGCATCAGGAAGCAGATAATATCACAATTAAAGTTGGTAATTTTCAGGAAGTGGAACAACATCTGGAGAAGAAATATGATGTGATCACGTTGATTGGTGTATTTGAATATGCATGTAGTTATATTGATAGTGAACAGCCATATGCAGAATTTTTAGAAATTATCAAGAAGCATTTAACCAAAGATGGGCGACTTATTCTTGCGATAGAAAATAAATTTGGATTGAAATATTGGGCAGGATGCCGGGAAGATCATATAGCAACATTTTTTGGCGGAATTGAAGGGTATGCAAAAGATAGTTATGTGCGGACATTTTCTAAAAACGAGTTAGCCCATATGTTGGAACAGGCTGGTTTTTCTGAGCATACTTTTTATTATCCATACCCGGATTATAAGCTGCCTGAAAAGATCTTTTCGGATGAATATCTGCCACATGAGAATGAACTGAATGTAAATCATCGGAATTTCGATCGGAATCGTGTGCGTTTATTTGATGAAAATAAAGTGTATGGGGAATTGATTAGAGCAGAAATGTTTCCAGAGTTCTCAAACTCATTTTTGATTGTAGCCAAAGGAGTGTAGGATGGAGCGATTAATTTATACAAAATATTCGAATCAACGTCATCCAGACTACGCGATTCGTACCGATATTGTTTGTCGGGAGGACGGAAGCCGCGTTGTGCGGAAATATGCAGATACAAGATTGGCACGTCCGCATATTGAACATATGAATGAGGTATATGCATTGTTGAAAAAAGAGTTTGCAGGGAGCCGTTTGTGTGCAAATCGGGCAAACCTTACAGATGCATATATCGAATTTGAATATATAGATGGAGATACACTAGAGGCTGTATTAGATGCATGTCTGGCAAATGATGACAAGGATGGATTTGCGGAGTTAGTAAAACAGTATGCTTCCGAAATCCGGCAAGTATATTTGAGTGAACAGTCAGTATGTGGAGAAAGAAGTCAGGACGAAATAGAACAATATCAAAAGGCGTTCGGGGAAATAACACTTCCGGTATCTGTACCTTTTTCCAAAGGGGTAGATATTGATTTAATATTTTCCAACATTATGGTACAGGGGAATACATGGATAGTGATTGATTATGAGTGGACCTTTGACTTCCCGGTTCCTGTGGATTTTTTACTTTGGCGTGCGGGTAAAGTATATTTGGAGAATTATGCAAACCGTGCGAGCATTGATGAAACAGAGATGAATCGGATGCTTGGAGTTACACCTGAGAATGTATCCGCTTACCGGCAGATGGAACTGCATTTTTTGCAGCAATACTGCTACAGAGATCGGAGCGATTTATATGCATTGTATGGAACAATGGGACAGTATGTCATGAATCTGGATCTCGAAGAAGCAATTAAGGGAAATGAAAATGGAACAAATCAGGTTCAACTGTATTATGATACGGGAAAAGGATATTCGGAAGCAGAAAGTGATATCATCCGTATTTATCCAGATGAAAAAGGTGAGTTTCATTTGCAAAGAAAGCTGCCTGATGCTTTGCGGAATTTAAGGATTGATCCGGGTGAGATTCCGTGTGTTGTATATATTCAGAAGGCAGTTGGATATACGGAAAATGCATCTTATGAATTAGAGTATCGGACAAATGGATACCGGTTTGACAAACGTGCGTATGTGATGGAACAGGGCGATCCACAGATTTATATTAAAAACATGAAGGAACACACCTATTTGATAGAGTTTGATTATACCATTCAGGCAGATGCTGCGATTGTGCAGGAAAAGGCAGCCAGTGTCAAAGGATGGGAAAAATTAAAAGGGATGATACAACATGCAAAATAAATTTACGAGCAGAAGTAAACATTTGGATTTCATCATATTGGATCTTATCTGTATAGAGGTGTCTTACTGGTTGGCATATTATATCAGGCTTGGAAGGCTTGTGAATTCCACACCAGGGGAATATACAATGATGAATATTATGGTTATTTTAATACATTTATCCATCATGTTTATTTCGGAAGGGTATTCTGGAATTTTAATGCGGAATGCCATACAGGAATTGAAAAAAGTAGTCATTCATAATGCAGAGATGTTTGCAGTGATTTTGTTTATATTGTTCTTTGCGAAACAATCTTCGGTGTATTCTCGAATATTGTTTGCGTTGTTTGTGGTCATTGACACAATTACCATGTATATTGTACGTCTTGTGAGAAAGAAAGTATTATATTCCAATGAGGACAAAGAGCGCGGAAAAGGACAGATGCTTATTGTTACGAATCATGCACATGCGCAAAGCCTGGTAAAAGGGTTGGCAGAAAGTGGATATCGAAATTACCTGATCCATGGAATCGTTATTCTGGATAAGGATATGACCGGTCAGAAAATCGATGGTATTGATGTTGTTGCAGATGCTGGAGGAATGTATGAATATGTAAAATCCAATATTATTGATGAGATATTTTTAGAGTATGATGGAGAAGGCGTTGCAGAAATCACCAAACGATTTCTCGCGATGGGTGTTGTAGTACACGTAAGTATCAATAATATTCTTCCGGGAACTCCGAATGCGGCTGTAGAGAATATTAGTCATTATACGGTAATTACAACAAGTATTAATATCATGTCATTCAAACAAAAGGTTATTAAACGATTGATGGATATTGGAGTATCTATTATAGGGATGGCGATTACGGCAATATTATTTGTCATATTTGCGCCGATTATCTTTATACAGTCACCGGGTCCAATCTTTTTCAAACAGGAACGTGTTGGAAAGAATGGAAGACGGTTTAAGATTTATAAATTCCGATCTATGTATATGGATGCAGAAGAACGGAAGAAAGAACTTATGGCACAGAATAAAATGTCCGGTTTGATGTTCAAGATGGATGATGATCCGCGTGTAACACCAATCGGCAGGTTTATGCGGAAGACAAGTATTGATGAGTTTCCGCAGTTTATCAACATATTCAAGGGCGATATGAGTTTGGTTGGAACAAGACCGCCAACGGTGGATGAATATAATCAGTATGATCAGCACCATAAGAGTCGACTTGCTATGAAACCAGGACTTACAGGTATGTGGCAGGTATCCGGGCGTAGCGAAATTACGGATTTTGAAGAAGTAGTTCGATTGGATAACGAATATATTATGAATTTTAGTATTAGTTTGGATATTAAGATACTGATAAAGACCGTATTTACGGTGTTGAAGAGAAAGGGATCGGTATAGGTTGGAGATGACGGCGTCCGTTGGAAATATAGTTTTATATATCTTGTTTTTGTGGATTGCGCCTGTATTTGTTGGTAATGCAATATGTAACAGATTGAGCATGCGGGGGACGATCCCTCGAAGTTTTGTTATGGGATATCTGAGTATGTGGGCAGTTTTTCAGATTATCACGGTTCCGCTTATTCTGTTGAAGGTAAGTTTCCTTGTGGATGTTGTTGTGTATTCGATGTTCCTTATTGGGATTATTGTTTATGGGATTGTGAAAAAAACATATTGTAGTATGACAATTCCAAAGGTAGAGCCATCTGCGTGGGTTGGAATCATCGTTATGCTTGCAACTGGAATATATATGATTGTACAGTCATTCCGATTACAGCTCACAAATGCGGATGATACACGATTTGTTGTCAATGCAGTTGATACAGTTCGTACGAATCGAATGCTGCTTACAGATGTGAACACGGGAAAGGAGATATTATCCTGGACCGGAGATTTGTTCAAGGATGTGATATCTCCGTGGGCGGTATTTGCAGCATATCTGTCGAAGATAACAGGCATTTCGGCGGCAAGCATGATGCATACATTTTTACCACCGGTATTGCTGGCGGTGATGATGTGCATCTTCTGGTTGGTTGCAGGTGAGTTATTTGATAAACATATATATCGAGCTTTGTTTGTGATTCTTCTACTAGTAATGTATATGTATGGATATTTTTCGATCTACAATGCGGAAACTTTTACGATAATCCGGTTATGGCAGGGGAAAGCAACTATGGCAGCGGTTGGAATACCGGCACTTCTGTATGCTTTTTTGCGGTTGTATCGATTACTTCCGGATGATAGACGATGGAAAGAAAAGACAGTATATAATGCGGAACAAAAAGGAGCAATCTGTATGGTATGGCTTACGGTGTTTGCAGTTGCGCTTCTTACAAGTATGAGCTATATACTTTCAACGGTTATGATTGGATGTTTTGGATTCGTATATGGAATTGCAAAGAAAAGCTTACGCACTGCGATAATGGTGTGGGGCACTTGTCTGGTCAATATCGCATATCTTGGAATTTCAACATTGCTACATTGATTTCAGGATATGTATGGAGGAAGGAAAATTGAGTAAGAAAGACATAAAGATTGTAATAGCGGCACATAAACCTTATCGTATGCCGGAAGATACTATGTATGTACCATTGCATGTTGGCGCAGAGGGAAAGAAAAATCCGGATGGAACGCCGCTTGATCTGGGGTATCAGAAGGATAATGAAGGTGACAATATATCAGCGAAAAATCCAAATTATTGTGAATTGACAGGTATTTATTACGCTTGGAAAAATATACCAGCAGAGTATCTGGGACTTGTACATTATCGGCGTTATTTTAAAGGGAAAAATAAAAGTAAGGATCCTTTTGCGTGTATCGTTACTGAACCAGAGATGGAGAAGATCTTTGAGACGCACCGTATAGTAGTGCCAAAGAAGCGTAAATATTATATTGAGACATTGTATTCACATTATGCACACACACATTATGCAGAACATTTGGATTGTGTGCGGGAAATCATTGGAGAACAATGTCCGGATTATCTGAACTCTTATGATAAAGTGATCAAACAAACTTCTGGCTATATGTTTAATATGATGGTGATGGAGCGTGCATTGTTTGACTCGTATTGTGCATGGTTGTTTGCGATTCTTTTTGAGTTGGAAAAAAGGGTTGGTGAGAAACAACCGGAGATGTCAGCATTTCAGAGCCGTTTTTATGGACGGGTAAGTGAAATTATATTTAATGTATGGCTGGATTATCAGATTCAATCAGGCCAGATTTCACAAAAAGATGTGAAGGAACTGCCATTTATCTATATGGAGAAGATAAACTGGTTCCGAAAAGGAATTTCCTTTTTAAAGGCAAAGGTATTTCATAAGAAATATGATAGCAGTTTTTAGAGATAACAATAGGTGAAAACATGAGAGCTTGGATGCAGCCGATTATATATTGGGTAAATGAATATTATGGAAATCGCGGGTATCTGCTTTTTGCAATCGTCGCATATATATACCTGTTTTTTGCAACGAAGGAAAGCAGACGGAAAATAGTGTATCCAAGTGTGTTGCTGGCTTTTTTGGTATTGAACCCAATTCTGTACAAATATGTATATTCCAAAATCATTTATTGGCGTTTGATGTGGCTGTTGCCAAATACCCTTGCAATTGCGTATGCTACAGTTTTGTTTGTGAGAAAACGAAAGCATATTGCCGTAAAGGTGATTGCATTTGTACTCGTGCTGGCAGCGGTTGTATGGAAAGGCACAAATGTATATACACATTCTGGGATGGCTAAGGCATCCAATCAACAGAAGGTGGATGCCAGAGTACAACAGGTATGTGATGAGATGCTGGCGGTGGATGAAACGCCAAAATGTATTGCCGCACTTAATTTAAGTTATGAGATACGTCAATATTGCGGAGACATTGAATTAATGTACGGCAGAAATGTGGAAGGATATATCAATGTCATTGACGATCTGAGCCTTCGAATCGCGAATGAGATGCGTTCTGAGAATCCAAATTATGACTATATTTTTGCACAGGCAATGGCGAAAAATTATGATTTTGTTGTGCTCGAAGATTATAAAACGGTGCCGGAAGACCTTTTGAATCAATATGGATACCAGATCTATAAAAATGTAGCCGGATATAATCTGTATTACTGCGCGGATGTTGAACAACGGGATCTGGGTGGATGGATTGTAACACAGTATGGGCCGAATACAAGTGAAGTAAGTATGTGTTATACAATCGAGGATAAAAATAATAATCTGATCATCATTGATGGTGGATATGGCTGGTATGAACAAAAGCTGCGAGCAATCATCCGGGCACATGATAATCATGTAACGGCTTGGATTGTGACAAGCCCGATTGATAGCAATGCACATGCATTTTGTGAAATTCTACAGGACAAGCAGGGAATTCAGATTGATCAGATCTACACGATGCATATAAACGACGAGCAGTATGCAACTTATCTGAGGGATGCAAAAGAATGGCAGAACACGGATTTTGTGCAAATGTTCCGGGAAACTTTAGAAAAAGAAACGAATGTAAACTATGTAAAAGAAGATGATCAATTTGAAGCATTAGGGCTTAGTTTCAAGGTATTACATGCGTGGGATGATGAAACGGATGCAATTGGGGAATATCAAGAATACAACGGTTCTATTTGTTTTCGAATCCAGGCGAATCAAGAATCCATGTTATATTTATCAAAAATAACCCATCCATTAGAGGACCATATTATAGAGAAAAATTATGATAAACTAAATGCAGATTATGTGCAGGCAAATAATAATGGACGGTGGACACTGAGTGCGGAGTTTTATAACATGGTGTCTCCGAAATATGTATTCATGGATTGTAGTATAGAAACTGTGAATGCGGATGAGGAAGAAAAAGGGTGTGGGGGTGTATACAGATATGTAACTGGTATTTTACAGGTGCCAATTGGTATGTATGATACAACGCCGACTTGGATTATATTGAAATAAGGAATAAAATAAAATGCAGACAGATGTTTTGATATCTTTTATTATTCCGGCATACAATGCTGCGGATACAATTGAAAAAGCTGTGCAATCTTTGACAGATGTACCACGGACAGAAGTATTGATTGTAGAAAATGGATCTACGGATGAGACCAAGCAGGTTTTGCAGCGACTGAAAAAGAAATATAGTAACATAAAAATATTCACATCCGATAAAGGGGTGTCCAATGCAAGAAATCTGGGAATTCAGAATGCAACGGGCGAGTGGTTAGCATTTGTTGATGCCGATGATTATCTGGCAAGGTCAGGCGTTACAACGATGATGAGCGATGCGAGACATGGGGGATATGATATTTTCGCATATGGACATGTAGCTGGGCAAACGCAGAATTCGATTACTGATCGAAAGAGAGTGTTTGATGAGGAAAAACTTGATGAAGGTAGAGTACAGATGATTCAAAATCCTACGCGGTATATGCAGGTGTGGGCGAAGCTGTTTCGAAGGGACATCATTGAGAAAAATCATATTCGATTTGATGCAGAGCTACCTTTTGCAGAAGACAGTGATTTTACCCTTCGGTATATGAAGCATATCGTGTCTATATGCTGGAAGCCAGAGATGGTGTACCATTATACATTAAATCCGCAGTCTGTTATGCGAGTGCAGACGGGAGAAAAAACAGAAAAATATATTCGCGCCATGGAGAAAACGGCAGAGGCGATACAGGATGAAAATGAGATCATAAAAAAAGCGTATGATAAATATGTAATGATGCATTTTAATATTATGATGGTGCGAGAGGTGTTTCAACAGCGAACGTATTCGTTCAGAGTAAAATGCAAAAAAATGAAGTCGGTTGCGAAAACGGCAATTTTCAAAAATGCAATTGACGCAATTAGGGTTAAAGAATGTAAAAGTGCAAGAATGCTACCGGTGCTACTTATGAAAATGAAATTAAATTGGTTAGCCGGAATAATATATATGCTTCGTGTCAAACAGAATGAAGGGCATGAAAAAAGGGGAATAAACAGTATATGAACAACATTTTGATATTTGGAATGACAGAGAATCCCGGTGGAGTGGAAAGCTTTTTGATGAGCTACATTCGAAAGATAAATCGTGGTAATTTTAAATTTGATTTTTTGTGCAATTCACATGATAAAATTGCTTATGAAGACGAATTGATCTCTTATGGCTGTGAGATTTATCATATCACAGCAAGAAGTAAGGATTATAAGAAGTATAAAAGAGAGATGCAGCAATTTTTTAAAGAAAATGCCTCTCAGTATGATACTATATGGGTTAATGTATGTAGTCTGGCAAATATTGATTATCTAAAGTATGCAAAAAAATATGGAATAAAACGAAGAATTATTCACAGTCATAATTCTATGAATATGGATAGCAAACTTAGAGGATTGTTGCATGCATACAATAAGAGGCATATTGATAAATATGCAACAGATTTTTGGGCCTGTTCCAAAGAGGCTGGAGAATGGTTTTATTCAAAACAAATTATGCAAGGTGCAAATTATAAAGAAATAAAGAATGCAATTGATATATCGCAATACAAATATGATGAAGATATAAGAATAGCATACAGAAAGAAATATGGTGTTGAGGATAAATTTGTAATTGGTAACGTAGGAAGATTGCAATTCCAAAAGAATCAATTATTTTTATTGGATATTTTTGCTAGTGTGTTGAAGAAAAGACCTGAAGCAATTCTATGGATGATAGGTCAGGGGGAAGATGAAGATAAGATACGGGAAAAGATACAAAAGTTAAATCTAGGAACAGCTGTAAAAATGTTGGGAGTCAGAAATGATGTGCCGAATTTATTACAAGCAATGGATGTATTTGTATTTCCATCTGTATTTGAGGGACTTGGGATAGCGCTTTTGGAAGCACAGGCTACGGGACTTACTTGTATTGCTTCGAAAGATGTAATTCCTGTAGAAGTTAAGGTAACACCACAATTGCAATTTGTTTCGCTGAAAGAATCGGCAGAAGTATGGGCGGATAGAATTTTAAATGCGGAATACTGTGAAAAAAGAGACACGCTATTCCAATTAGCTATGAAAGCCGGATATGATATAAATACAGAGGTTGGACGATTAGAAACATTATTAGGAGAGAAAAGGTAAAAAATGGATATTGATTTTGTTATTCCATGGGTGGATGGTAGTGACCTAGAATGGAGAAAGAGTAAAAATAAGTATAGTGGAAAAATTGATGAACCAGTAGATATAACGGATGCTAGGTATCGGGATTGGGATATTTTAAAATATTGGTTTCGTGGTGTGGAGAAATATGCGCCATGGGTTCATAAAATATATTTTGTTACTTGTGGGCAGAAACCAGATTGGCTAAATGAAAATCACGATAAATTAGTGCTTGTTAATCATGAGGATTATATTCCACATGAATATTTACCAACATTTAGTGCCAATCCTATAGAATTAAATTTTCATAGAATAAAAAATCTTTCAGAGCATTTTGTGTATTTTAATGATGATATGTTTATAACTTCAAAAGTAGAACCGGAAGATTTTTTTAAAAATGGTCTTCCGTGTGATATGGCGGTAGAAGATCCGATATCTCCAAATAAACAAGATGTTTTTATGCATATTTTATTAAATAATATGATTTTATTAAACTCTAAATATGATAGGAAGGAAGTATTAAAAAAGCAAAGGAAGAAGTTTTATTTAGTAAAGGATAAAAAAGCATTAATGATGAATTGGAGTTTTTTGCTATGGCGTAGACATGATTTCTTCGGACTTGAATATTCTCATTTGGCATCTTCATACTTAAAGTCTACATATGAACAGGTTTGGAGAGAAAATGAGCAGATATTGGATCGGGTATGTAGAAATAAGTTTCGCAGTGCGGAGGATGTTAATCAGTATATATTTAAGAATGAGCAGTTAGTGACTGGAAGGTTTTCACCGTACAATTGGAGAAAAAACGGCAAAGCGTTTCATATGAATGATGGGGCTTCGGAAGATAACAATATCGCAGAGATGTGTCATGCAATAGAAAATGGGATATATAAGATGATATGCGTGAATGAATCACAAGTTGAGAATTATGAGGAAACAAAACAAAAGGTTGTTCATGCATTTGAAAAGATATTGCCATGTAAATCATTATTTGAGAAATAAGAGGTGCTCAATGGATTGGTATATATGTGAAAAAACAGAAGATGAATATTTGAACCGTACGGCGGGGATTAAAGCTCGTGAGGATTTAGATGTTATATTCAAGCAATGTGGGATGAAAATGATTAATCTTGTGGTTGGTGAAGATACTCGAACAGATGCAGGGATTATACGAAAAATAAAGGGGCACATAGCAACAAAAAAATATTGGGAAGAAAAATTAGCCTGCGTACATGAAGGTGATACAATATATATTCAATTCCCGGTAAGAAATCACACAGTTTTTCTTGCATCGGTTTTAAAAAAACTCGTGCAGAAAAATATTCGCGTGGTATTGTTTATTCATGATTTAGAGTATATGCGCCATATAAAAAACAAATCAATACCATTTAAGAAGAAAAAAAGAATGGAATTAGAGGAAGTGTCTGTATTAAAGAATGCGACGAATATAGTTGTCCACAATCATCAAATGAAAAAACTAATGCACGAGGCATTGGGAATACCGTTAGAGAAGATGATTGAATTAGATATCTTTGACTATTTGATTGGTAAAGAGGGAGAAAAAATACAAGAACGTGGTAAGCGGAAGCCGGGATATTCCTGTATTATTGCAGGAAATCTGGACAAGCAGAAATCGGCTTATGTATATGAGCTTCCTAAAGATATTGCGTTTGATTTGTATGGCCCTAATTATACAGGACAAGCAGGAGGGAACATTTGCTATCATGGATCTTTTCCGCCAGCAGAGTTACCTTATGAATTAGAAGGAAACTTTGGGCTTGTATGGGATGGAATATCCGTTGATACATGTGCAGGCGTTTATGGGGAATACCTAAAGGTGAATAACCCACATAAGACCTCCTTATATCTTGCAAGTGGAATTCCCGTCTTTATATGGAAAGAAGCAGCTTTGGCTGAATTTGTCGAACAAGAGCGGGTTGGAATTACGATTTCTTCATTATATGAGATAAAAGATATTTTTGAAAAACTCACAGAAGATGAATATGCGGATATGTTACAACACGCGAAGCTTATATCAAAACGATTAACCAGTGGATTTTATACAAAACAAGCTATTGAAAAGGCAATGAAATAAAAGTGGAAGTATGAAAGAAATAGCTCGTAATGAGGGAAACAATCAATTAAATATCCGAAAAACAGAAGTGGTATTTCTTCTTGCGTTTTTTGTTTATATGTCTGCAAACACCTTGGATTTGACTGCTATTGCATTTGGACAGGGTAATGACCGGTTATCGTTAATAAATATATTTACAAAAATGGCAAGATATGTGGCATATATTCTTTTGGCTTTCAAAGTAATATGTTCCAATATATATAATCGCAAATGGATAAAATTATTTTTAGAAGTATCGTGTGTGATTGCTATAAGCTTTTTGGGCTCATTTAATAAAACCATAATTTTTTATTTGCTGATTTTTATCGCTGCATGTAATGTGGAGGAAAACTATATTATTAAAATATCGTGTGCAGTACAATCTGTTATATTGTTTGTATGCGTTATCGGATCGCGAATTGGAGTAATAAAAGATTATGTTAGGCAGGATGGAAGCCGAATACGCCATTTTCTTGGCTTTTCGTGGACAACAACGGGAGCAATTCTTTTTGTATTTATATTGTTGCAGTATATATATTTAAAAAAGGGCAAATTGTCAATTTGGGAGGATATTATAGCATTTGGGATTAGTTTGTATTTATACAAAATGACAAACTCCAGATTCGCTTTTTTGATTAGTATAGTAACAATTATAATTTTTGCAATCTATCGGTTAAATGTAAACAATGGAAGATTTATACAGAAATTAAAAGGCGTATTTATTGCGTCCCCAGTGGTAGTTGCAATTTTTGCGATTTTGTTACATGCATTCTATAATCCGCAGAATACGATATATTTTCAATTAAATAAGTTGTTGTCAGGCAGATTGGCGCTTGGGCAAAACGCAATGTCAAAATATGGCATTTCTTTATTCGGAAAAGATATTGAGTGGATTGGATTTAACATGGAAGAGACATTAAAAGGGACGTATAACTATGTTGATTGTTCTTATGTAAAAATTTTGTTGGATCATGGAATATTATTTTTAAGTATCGTATTGCTTGCATATGCATATATGTTAAAAAAATCAATACAGAAAAAGCAGTATTATTATACATGGATATTGATGATAATTATGGTTTTCAGTATAACAGAACCAAGACTTTTTGATATTACATTTAATCCTTTTATTGTGCTTACATTAGCAGGACAGAAATTAATTGTAGATAAAGATGTAAAAAGGGGGAAGGGAGATGCAAGAGAGTACGCAGAAAAGTGAAAGTATAATGCTGATGAATGTAATATCTATGCTGGCAGTTGTGTATTTGCATGCAAATGATTGCTTTTGGGCTTTTAGCACAGATAGATATTGGAAATCGGCGAATATAATTGAGGCGGGATTGTATTTTGCTGTTCCGTGTTTTTTTATGATAACAGGAGCAAACTTGCTTGATTACAGACAAAGATATGATACAAAAACGTTTTTAATCAAACGAGTGAAAAAAACAGTCTTTCCATATATATTTTGGAGTTTTATAGGTATAGGATTTAACATATGTATGCATAATTTACAATGGAATAATGTGACCATTAAATACGTTATTACGGGATTAGTAAATGGCGGTTCTATAGTAACGACTTATTGGTTTTTTATGCCGTTATACGCGGCCTATCTAGCAATCCCTTTATTCTCAGCAGTGGAGAAGGAAAAACGAAAATCGGTATATGTATATATAAGTGTTGTAGGTTTTTTGTTGAATGTATTAATTCCTTTTGCGGCGAAGTTTACAGATTGGGTTCCTTATAATCCTGGATTTAGATTATTTGTAAATATGTCATATCTGTTTTATGTTGTGGTTGGTTGGCTCTTACATACACAAGAAATAAAAAGAAAAGATAGAATAGTCATATATATTTTGGCTATTTTAGGGTTGTTTACAAATATGATTGGAACTTATTTTTTATCCATGCGTGATGGGACTGTAAATAAAACGTTTAATGGATACAATGATGTTCCATGTATTCTCTACGCGATAGGTGTTTTTGTGTTAATTAAACAAATTGCTCCAAAGATAATGGATGTAAAGTGGATACGGGCAATAGTAGTATATTTAAATAAATATACTTTTGGCGTCTATCTTTTGCATTGGTCGGTATTAAAAGCGGTTATACGATTGACAAGAGTTAATGAGGTATCGTTAATATGGAGATTGCTTTCTCCAATAGGAATTGTTGCAGTTTGTGTTGCTATCATATGGGTAATTCGTAAAATTCCGGTATTGAAACATGTAGTTCCATAAAAGCGATTGAGAAGCTAAACAAAGTGGCATAGGAGGACAGAATAAATGAACCAACAAAATGACAGAGTAATTAAAGTAAAAAATGTGTTTGCATATATCCGAAAATATATAGCGCTTGTTATTGTATTAGCGCTATGCGGAGCAGTGGGATTGGCAGGACTTTGCTATTTGAAGAATAAACGGGAAATTGATGCAGAACAGTCTCAGACTCCGGTGGAGCTGGAAGATATGTACGAGGAATTTTCAGAAACAGAAAAAGCGGATATCTCATATGCATTGTATTCTTATGATCGTATGGCTGAGATGGAGCAATATTTGGATGAGTCGCTTTATATGCAGATTGAGCCATATCATATGCAGCAAAAGACATATCAGTTCCAAATAAAACTGGATGTGGCACTGGATACTGTAGAAGAACGGACAGAGGCTCAGAATCAGATTTTATCAGCATATATTGCTTATATTCGAAATGGTGGACTGGCTGATTCGGTGGCTGAATCGAAGGACCTGAAAGGGGATTATACAGCTGCACAGATTAAAGAGCTGCTGGATGTATCTTATGACTCCGCTATGCAAACAAACGGAGGATTATGTCTGTATGTATATGGGACAAATTTGGTTCCGGGATTGGACGAACTAGCAAAAGAGACTTTGATTCAATATGCCGGTGAACTAAAAAATGTGCAAAAACATACCCTTGCGATGACAGATACTCAGACTGCGGTCGTTCGTTCTGATACAATTTATAATGTGCAAAGGACGATATATACAGAACGTGTGAATACAAAGGATCGGTTGAAAAATGCGGTGGATGCACTATCTGGGAATACATTAACTTATTATAATGGCATTGTCGAGGACGAGAAAGAACAGGCGTTAAAAGAAGAAAAGCTGGAGGAGACGGGAACAACTGCAGATGCGGTGCCAGCGCCACATGTGGATAAGAAAAAACTCATAAAATATGGACTGGTAGGAGGTGCATTGGGCGCGGCAGGTTCCATTGTGATCCTGTTATTATGTTTTATGTATAGCAAAGTTATTGTTGCAGACACGGATTACACACTTACTATGGGGATGAAATTACTGGGAAACATATCAGAATCTGAAATGCAGGAGCAACTAGGATTTGTGGTAGCAAAAATTTTGGCAGCATGTAAGAAAAAGGAGATTACAAAGTTAGCGCTGATATCCAGTGATATGAGGAATATTAGTGAAAATATGCAGGAAGATCTCGTAAAGAAACTTGAAAAACAAGGCATTCAGCTGGATGTATTAGCAGAGATTGTTACTAATAGCGAGGCAATGTCCAAGCTTTTTGCAGAAGGAGCGGCAGTTATGATTGAGAAGAAGGGTGTATCGCTTTATCAGCGAGTGTATGATATGGTTGATTTATGTGTGGAGAATGAAGTATCAATACTTGGTGTGATTGATACCCGGAAATAACTGTAATGGCTGAGATAAAGACAAAGTCTGTAAAATTAAATATGGTGATGAATGCATTGCTTTCTATGTCATCCTTTATTTTTCCCTTGATTACATTCCCGTATGTGTCAAGAATCCTGCTTCCGGTAGGAACAGGAAGAGTCGCTTTTGCGACGGCCGTTGTGACGTATTTTGCAATGTTTGCGCAGCTTGGAATTCCGACCTATGGTATCCGGCTATGTGCAAAAGTGAGAGACAATAAAGAAGAGTTAACCCGTGCGGTTCATGAATTGTTGTTTATCAATCTGTTCATGTCTGCAATTGTATATGCTGTGTTCTTTATTTCGCTTGCGGTCGTTCCAAAGTTTCGGGAAGAACATACATTACTTTTGATTATTGGTGCGACGATATTGCTGAATGCACTTGGCGTAGAATGGTTATACAAAGCATTAGAGCAATATACGTATATTACGGTACGTTCTTTGATATTTAAGGTTGTGGCATTGATCAGTACATTTATGCTTGTTCGTGATCCAGGGGATTGTTTGCAGTATGGTTTTTTGACAATTCTTGCTACATCTGCTTCGAATGTTTTAAATTTTATAAATCTTCGTAAATATATTTATTTAAAACCAATCGGAGGTTATCATATCAAACGTCATATTAAGATGATACTGGTCTTTTTCTCAATGTCTGTGGCGACAACGATATATACAAATCTGGATAACGTCATGCTTGGGTTCATGAAAGACAAGGTGGAGGTTGGATACTATTCAGCCGCAGTAAAGATCAAATCAATCATGGTTAGTGTAGTGACTTCTGCTAGCACGGTATTATTACCAAGAGCGTCTTATTATGTAGATAAAGGTATGATGGACGAGTTCTCAAGAATATTGAAGAAGACAATGCGCTTTATCTTCCTTGTGGCGATTCCTTTTTCCATTTATTTTATGATCTATGCGAAAGAAGGAATTTTCTTCTTATCTGGTAAAGCGTATGCCGGAGCTATTATACCAATGCAGATAATCATGCCGACGCTTACGCTGATTGGCATCAGCAATGTGACTGGCATTCAGATGATGGTACCATTAGGAAGAGAAAAACAGGTATTATATTCTGAGATTGCAGGAGCGATTGTAGATTTGGTGTTAAATACGATTTTTATTCCAATCTATGGCGCAGCAGGTGCAGCACTTGGTACACTGGTTGCGGAAGCTGTTGTGTTAGGCTGGCAATGTGTAGCGATTCGAGATCTGAAAATGGGGATATTTCAGAAGCTTCCATATGGAAAGATTCTTATCGCAGTCGGACTTGGAAGTGCTGCATCTTTCTGGGTAAAATTACTAGGAGTCGGCGTATTTCCGACGCTTGTGATATCTGCAGTTTGCTTTTTTGGCGTGTATGGAATTGTGATGACGGTATTGAAAGATTCTTTGGTAATTGAGTTGGAAAAACAGTTGATTAGAAAAATAAAAAAGAATGATTGTGTCTAAGAGGCACAATCATTCTTTTGCTAAACATATAAGTTATATTTTTGAAGCAGATTCTAAATTACATCTTAGGAAAAAGGTAGTTATAGATAGTCCTCTTTATTCGTGGAAATTCCATAATTTAAATCCATTGATTGTGGTGATAAGCTCCGCAGATACATCTTTATAATAGTATTTTTTCAGATATTCAAATTTCGTAGTGTATTGGCGGCTGTCCACCAAGATGATTTTGTCATTTACAAGGCTTTTTAGTGGAGATTTAAAATTAATATTGTTTTGTGCCCAGCATGTATTATTTGAAGGATAACCATAAGTAACTCCGCCCAAATAAAAATAATTATTATTATAGTATCCGACTGGAAGTCGCTTCCATGGCTTGTAATTATAATATATTAATTGAATGGTTGAGGAAAAATCCATTAAATAATAATGTTCGTTATCTGATTCAATGTAGCCTATTAAATCCGCATGTGGTCGTCTGTGAGAGATATCACATCGGTATTTTTTTATATTGAAATCATATGAACGAAACATGGTATCAGAAATATATTGTGAATATATCTCATCCGACATTGTCTTATAATTTGTATCTGGAATGTATAAAGGAACCTTCAATAATAGAATGAAAGCACCTAAAATATTTAATGATAATTTATATGTATTATTTAGTGTGGTCACATTTAACGAAGTAATCAGACCAATTGCAAGACATAAAAAAATGCAGTATTCCACTCGATATACAACTCGACCGCGTATAAAAAAGTATACAAGAAGTAATCCGGCTATAATAAAATCAGGAATCATACAAATAAATTTATGAGGATCAATAAATAATAGAATAAACATCATTAATAGTAATCCCCAAACAACAGTATATGATTGATATTCCCTGTCACGAAAAGAGTTTATCAAGTGCTTTACAGAGAGTATATATTTTTTATGAACCTCCTTTTTGACAGTGGAGTAGTTTGTTAGAATTTCAGGGGTATAAATGTTCTGATCTAGTAAATTCCATGATTCAATCATTTGAAAGTCAATTTCATCTAATCCCTTTGATTCAAAAAAAGAAGCATAGGACGAATAATCATATGTTTTAATGTCTGTAACGGATGCACGTAATTCATTTAATTCTCGGTATTGTTTGTAGGACGGTGAATTATTCCAAATAATTTTATCTACTTCCATAACGCATAAAACTGATATAAAGAGAATTACACAATACAATAAATTTTTAATAAAAAAATGAGTATTGAATTCCTTGATAGTAAAAGCATACTTTATAAATACTATAAAAAGAAAAATAAGTACAATAAAGATACATTGAAAACGAACCATTGACCCAAGAAGTGTTAGCAGCGCACCAATTATCATATGCGTTCGCTTTTTTTCTGAATAAAAAATAGCATATAAAAACATACTTCCCCCTGCGCATGTTGCAACCGTAGCGGTCTTGGTAAATTGTACCAAAATATACAAGTCGTCAGAGAAAAAGGAAACAAAAATAAGACAAAAAATTAATCCTATAAGTGAGTTGTTTCGCTTCAAAACTATATAACAGAGAGATGTTAAGGAAACGAAGCAAATTACGACTTGAAAAACGAAGTACCAACTTATTTTTTCGGTAATGGAATATAAAAACTTAAGAAGATAACCATATAGGATGTTAGAGAAAAGTAAGTGTTCGTTGTAATTATGTCCAAGAGCTCCGGATAATATCGCATCCATAATAAAGTCATCAGATACTTCATATTTCATGTCACAGAATAATAGAGCAAGAAACAGGAAAGTAAGATTTATAAGTAAAGATACAATAAATTTATTGTTGGTTAATTTATCTTTAAACATTTTAAAACCTTTCATTGATAATTTTAACTATTATTGTACCATGAATCATTGATAAAAAGAAGACCTATAATGCAAATTTTACCACAGATGCGCGGTGCCTGTAAACTTGAGATAAATAAAAATTGACATAAAGTATGTGATGCTATAAAATTAAAAAAGGAGTCATTATGGCACGAATATTGATAAATGGAGATTTCATACATGGGAGAAATAAAGCTGTTAGATTGTACACTGAGAGATGGAGGATATGTTAACGACTGGAAGTTTGGACATAATAATATGGTTAGTATCTTTGAACGGTTGGTAGATGCAAATGTAGATTATATCGAGATTGGATTTTTAGATGAAAGAAGACCATTTGATATTAATAGAAGTATTATGCCAGATACGGATTGTGTTCAGAAGATATTTGGAAATCTTGACCGAAAAAATTCTTTGATTGTAGGGATGATTGATTATGGTACATGTTCGTTGGCGCATATCAAACCATGTGAGGAATCATATTTAGATGCGATTCGAGTGATTTTTAAAAAACATCTCCGGAATGAAGCTATGAGTTTTTGCGCTGAGCTTAAGAAACTTGGATATAAAGTTTTTGCTCAGTTGGTATCGGTTACAAGCTATACAGATGACGAAATGATGGACTTGATCCGACTCGCAAATGAAGTGAAACCATATGCAGTTTCCATGGTGGATACTTATGGATTGATGCATCAAAATAATTTGAAACATTATTTTGATCTGCTAGATCAATATTTGTTGCCAGAAATTGGGTTAGGATATCACGCACATAATAATTTCCAGATGGGTTATGCAAATTGCATTACCATGATGAGTCAGGTTACAGACAGACTTTTGCTTGTAGACGGAACCATCTATGGTATGGGCAAAAGCGCCGGTAATGCTCCTATCGAATTGATTGCCATGTACATGAACAGTAACTTAGGTAAAAATTATGATATTAGCCAATTCTTAGAGGCGATTGATGCAAATATAACAAGTTTTTATACTCCGGCAACATGGGGGTATAATATGTTCTTCTATTTGGCAGCATCTAATGATTGCCATCCAACATATGTATCGGATTTAATGAAGAAGAAAACACTTTCAGTTAAACAGATTAATGAATTGTTGGGACGACTTCAGGGAGATAAAAAACTGTTATATGATAAAAAATATATGGAACAGTTGTACTTGGAGTATCAGGAAAATGATATAGATGATACATTAGATGTACAGGCACTAAAGGAATTGTTTGGTAGCAGAAAGCTTCTTCTTTTGGGAACTGGGGATAGTGTGACGGAACAGGAAGAACTCTTAAAGAACTTTATTAACGAGAATAATCCAATAGTTATTTCTATGAATTATATACCAGATAACATTTCGCCTGATATGATATTCCTGAGTAATTCGAAGAAATATGTGCAGATTGCTAGTAAACTTTCAAGACATCAAGGGGAATATAAGATTATAGCAACATCGAATGTTACAAAAACAAGCGGTGCATTTGATTATACTGTGCGTTATAAAGATGTTTTGGATACTGAGGAAAATGCAATTCCCGATGTCGCATTTGCGGTATTGTTAAAGACAATGGAAAAAGTAGGTGTCAAGGAAGTGTATTTGGGCGGAATTGACGGATTTAATGAAACACATAATGGCATATATTTAGATGATGAAGAACGCTGTGATTATGGAATAAAGCATACAGATGAGTTGAATGAATATGTAAATCATATGATGCAGAGAATGAATAAGACAATCAAGCTGAATCTGTTAACAAAAAGTATATACACATTGTAAAAACATGATAATGGAGATAAGGGATTATGATTAGTTTTAATGTACCACCAGTAACGGGTAAAGAAATAATATATATGCAGGATGCGATATCCAGAAACAAGATATGTGGTGATGGATATTATACAAAATTATGTAATAAATGGATTGAAGACACAACGGGAATTGCTAAAGCTTTGCTTACGACTTCATGTACACATGCGACGGAGCTTGCTGCGATTTTATGTGATATAAAGCCTGGTGATGAAGTTATTATGCCATCTTATACTTTTGTATCAACTGCAGATGCATTTGTGTTGCGTGGCGCAAAAGTTGTATTTGTTGACATTCGTCCAGATACAATGAATATTGATGAAAAACTGATCGAAAATGCGATTACTGATAAAACGGTTGCGATAGTACCTGTACATTATGCAGGGGTATCTTGCGAAATGGATACAATTATGGAAATAGCTGAAAAATATAATTTGAAGGTTGTTGAAGATGCTGCGCAGGGTGTTATGTCAAAGTATAAGGGAAAAAGTCTAGGAACAATCGGTGATTATGGATGCTATAGTTTCCATGAGACAAAGAATTATAGTATGGGTGAGGGTGGTGCTATCCTTATCAGAGATGCAAAAGATTCTGATCGAGCGGAGATTGTACGTGAAAAGGGAACAGATCGGAGTAGATTTCTTCGAGGACAAGTTGACAAATATACGTGGGTTGCGGCGGGATCTTCCTATCTTCCAAGTGATTTGAATGCGGCATATTTATATGCACAGTTGGAAGTTGCACAGCAGGTTTTTGACGATCGTATGAATAGTTGGAACAAGTATAATGAGGCGTTTAAGTATCTAAAAGATAAGGGAGTTATTGAGACACCGTTTGTTCCAGAAGAGTGCGAGCATAATGCACATATGTATTATATTAAGCTTGATAATATAGAGGAAAGAACGAAATTTATTAATTATATGAAAGAAAATGATATATTAACGGTATTTCATTATATCCCACTTCATTCGGCTCCGGCAGGAAGAGAGTATGGTGTATTTGCAGGTGAGGACAAATACACAACAAAGGAAAGTGAACGAATTGTTCGGCTTCCATTGTATTATAACATGGGAGAAACTGTGGATGAAGTTATATCAAAAGTATACAAATATTTTGAATAGTAAATGGAGTAAGGATTATTTATGAGATTCTATACAAAAAAAATCTTTTTTTTGCTCACTGTTATCAGTGTATGTATGTTGATGTGTTTGAATGTGCATGCTAAAAGTGAAGATTTTACAGGAAAAGGGACAGGTAAAGAACCATATTTAATTCAAAATTGTGAAGATTTATATCATTTAAGAGATTTGGTGAATGAAGGGGAAACATTTCAAGGAATATATTTTCGACAGACATGTGATATTGATTTAAAAAGTGAAAAATGGGAACCAATAGGAAATACCTCAGGCGGAAAATCGTTCTGGGGCATTTATGATGGAAATGGATATGGTATTAGTAAATTATATATTGCAGAGCAAGAGCATGCTGGCCTTTTTGGAAGCTTGGGAGGAAAAGTAGTCAATCTCAAGATAATTAGTGGGCATATAGAAGGTAGGGTTGCGGGTGCGATTGCGGGGCAAGCAGTAGGGGAGAATGCCGTAATTGCTAATTGTATAAACTATGCAAATATATGTGGAAATAGTGCGGCAGGTATTGCGGGAGAGTTTTATCAAGGCACGATTGCGAATTGTATAAATAAAGGAACTATCAGTGGAGATACTTCGTATGGTATTGTGGCAATAGATAACGATGTGAAAGTATACAGTTCTTATTCCGTGAACTATGAACTAGCTCCCAAAGGTATTGTTGCTGCAAAAAGCGCGGTTGTTACAACACAATATTTATCAACAGAAAAATTTGCGGTCAAGAATTCTATTACTGCTGCGATTGCAAAATGGTTGTTCCTGGGTACAGATGACGTTGAGTTATTGGAGTGGGAGAATAATGGAAATTTAACATATAAGCGAACAGGTGTTATTACATTTTTGGCATATATGATTAATTTTATGCTTTTGCCGCTTTTATTATGTTGTGTTTTTCTGATGTTAGTGCATAAATATAGAAAAGACAGAAAAAATATTTATCAGAATAATAAATATTTTATAAATGCAATATTTATTATTTCAATTATAGTTTCTTATTTTTGTGATATATTTATATTTGTAAAGGGGACAACTGTTTTACATTTTGGAAATATTTTATTTGTAATATTAGTTAATCTATGTTCAATATTATTTGGCAAGATTATTTTTCAAAATAAATTTTCTTCAAAAATTAAAATTCCATTTAGTTTATTATTGGTTATAGGTGTTGTAATTGTTGTTGAATTGCTGCAATTTAATAATGTCCCAAGGTATGATGCAAATATTTATTATGGCAGTTTAGTAAGGGCAACAAAATTATTTAATTTGGATTTTTTATCCTTTTTAGGTGCATTTAATTGTTGGAAATGGGCACAGGGATTGGCACTGTTTGCGGCTCCTTTAGAAGCTGTTTTACCAGGTAGGATAATTGGAGTATATATAGCTAATCTTGTTATCACGGTTATTACTTTATGTATACTTCATTGGCTAATAAAGAAGATATATCTAGATATTACAAACTTTCAGGCCTCCATGATTAGTTTGTTATTTGCGTTCTCTCCATATATTGTTGGTCTATTTTCATATTTTGATATGGATTGGAATGTTACATTTTTTGCGGTCTGGTTCTTAGCTGCGGTAATAAAAGGAAATGATTTATTGATTTCGTTTACTGGATTTTTGATGTCGTTTACCAAGATAACGGGCTTTGCTTTTTATGTGTTTTTTCTATTTGCTTATATGATAATAGATGTATATATCAATAAAAATAAAAAATCCTTTTTTAAACAGTTTATGAATTGGTGGTCATGGAAAAAAGTTTTTTTATGGCTGTTTCCAGTTTTATGTTTTATGGTTTTGTTTAAATATGGAGACTATTTTACATCGCAATCTTTTTATGGAACATTTGTAAGTACATCGATGATTAATTTGTTAGATAAGAATCAAATTATGAATACACTCTTGCAGACTTTTGTTTTTGGATTTCGTTGGTTATTGGTGTTATTGATAATAGTAGGGATAGTGTGGACAAATAAACGAAAAAGTGATTCATCTAATAATATGATTATCGTTTATTCGTTGTATCTTAGTTCTTTGTTGGTTTTATTGTTATTAATGTTATATAATTCTGATGCAAATTGCCCAAGATATACGACACTGTTTTCTTTGATATTTGCACTACTGATTCCTTTGTTTATTGAATCATTTACAAGCAGAAAGCTTAAAAATCTATCAATTATTTGTCTTGATATATTGATGATATTTCAGACGTTTTGGACAACTGATCCGTCTATTATTTTATATGCGGATTCAATAAATACTGGGCAAAAAGAAATATATAAATTGGCATATAAATCTGATAAGCGGGAAGGCATGAATATTGTTTCGGGTGTAGATGGGAAATATCCGATATTGGGTGATTTATATGCATATAATTTGGAATATTCTTTTTATGATGATTTGTTGGATCGTGCATTTAAAAAAATGGATTTTTCAAAAACAAAAAATGTATTTATATTAGATATTATAGATTATGAAATAAATATATCGGGAAGAAATTATGGTGGTGCAGACTGCTATAAGATATATTGGGACGATAAAAATAAAAAAAGAATATTCAATAGTAAAGATACCGAGATGTTAAAGGTAAAAACATTATATTCTGATTTTATCCTGTCGAGGGGAGACAAATACTTGGATGCAGATAACCGATTTTATTTTATTGTTCCTGCGCGTGCAAGCAATAGAGAAGTTATAGATAAAATATCGGAATTAGGATATAAAGTTGAGGAATTAGGGAAAATAGTCAATATGTATGGTGAAATAGACGTTTATTATTTTGAAAAATGAGAAATTGGTAATGGAAAATAAAAAATATAAAGATAATCGAATAGTTGTATTACGCTTTTTGGCGTGTCTTTTAATTACAAATAGTCATTGTGGTGATTTATATCCAATTTCATTGTTGGCGATTGGTGGAGGACAAGGAAACGTTATTTTTTTTGTTTTGTCAGGATATTGTTTAGCTAATATAAATATTGGGTTTAGAGAATGGATAAAAAAGAGAGCTAATAGAATTTTACCAGCAACAATAATTTTTCTTTTGTTACGAATTATACTTATAGACGGAAAATCCGAATTTGCAAATACTGATTTTAGTGTATTAATTAAAAGATATGTCGATTTATATTGGTTTGTTTTTGCAATATTGTTGTATTATGTTATTTTTTATTTTGCAATAAAGGGACAGAGTATAAAAAAATACATAGGGGTGCTGTGTGCATATGCGTTAATATATATAGTATCATATGTTTTTGGAATGGATTTATCAACATTTTGTGTTGAATTAGAAGGTTTTTCATTGTTTAAAGTTTTATTTTATTTTGGACCATTCTTTTCAGGAGGAATTATTCGAAAGATTATAAATAATAAAAATATGCAAAATGTGAGAAAGTATTCCAAATTTTATTTTGTCGGTGGTATTTGTGGTATTCTGGTATGGGCTATGGAATATATTGAAATTTTGATATATAATAGTGCCTACAAATATCAGTTTTTGATTCATTTAGGTATATATATTTTTGGGATTAATGTTTTACTTTATATGTTGAGCATTTCTGATATTAAAATAAGAAATGAAAATAAACTATGGCGATGTGTTCAGCTTATTGGAGATAGTACATTATCAATATATTTAATGCAGGTAACATTTAAACCATTATGTATTGGAATTCCTATGCCGTTTAATTTTTTAATTTTTTGGTTAATGGCTTTAATTGGAGGTTGTATTTATACCATGGTTAAGGAAAAAATAAATAAAAGGATAGAGGAATTATCATGAAGAAGTTATCATTTGTAATACCGTGTTATTGTTCAGAAAGAAGTATAAAAAAAGTTGTTGATGATATTATAAAAACAGTAGAGAATGATGGTAGATACACTTATGAGATAATTTGTGTAAATGATTGTTCCAAGGATGATACATATAGTGTGTTATGCGATCTTGCACATAATTCCAAAATCAAGGTGTTGAATATGGCAAAAAATTTTGGACAGCATAGTGCACTGATGGCAGGATTCAACGAGGTAACTGGAGATATTGTTGTGTGTTTGGATGATGATGGACAGAATCCGCCATCTGAAATGTTTCGATTGATAGACAAGCTGGAAGAGGGATATGATTTAGTATCGGCAAAGTATAAAAATAAAAAGCATTCTTTGTTTAGAAAATTCGGAAGTAAAGTTAGTTTCTTTATGTCAACTCACTTGGTTGGCATGCCAAAAGGAATTGAATTAAATAGTTATTGTGTGTGCCGACGATTTGTGATCGATGAGGTTATAAAATATAAGAATGCATATCCTTTTGTTCATGGATTAATGTTAAGAGCTACAAGGAATGTGGCCAATGTTTATATTGATCACCAGGATAGAAGTTATGGACAGTCAGGTTATACTTTTAAAAAGTTGTTAGGATTATGGATGAATGGCTTCACGGCTTTTTCTGAAAAGCCTTTGCGATTAGCTACTTATGTAGGTGTAGTAAATATTTTCATTGCGTTGTTGTGGAGTATTATCTTGATTATACAATTTGCAATGGGTATTTTGTTGAACTATTCGTTATTTATTGCGATAAACGTGGTATTATTCCTTACGGGAGAGCTTATGTTTTTTGTTGGGCTTTTGGGTGAGTATATAGGGAGAATGTATATATGTATAAATAATGCACCGCAATATGTAATTAAAGAAAAAATAAATGTTGATAAAAAAGAGGAGGAATAAGTAGGCATGACAAAGAAAAAAGTATTGGTCTTAAATGGAAGCTTCTGCGAGTCTCCAATCATACAAAAAGCAAAAGAGATGGATATGTATGTTGTTACCACTGGAAATGCTCCAGATTTGGTAGGACATCAGTATGCAGATGAATATATCCCAGCGGATTATTCAGATAAAGAAAAAGTGTTGCAGATTGTAAAAGATAATGATATAGAAGGTGTTATTAGTTGTGCGAATGACTTTGGTGTTCTTACAGCAGCGTATGTTGCTGAGCAGATGGGATGGCCAGGACATGATAAATACGAGACAGCAAAGCTGTTACACCATAAAAATCTGTTTAAACAATATGTATATGAGCATAATATACCGGCGCCACATTCATATTGTCCGGCAGATAAGGAGGATGCCTTAAAATATATTAAGGAAATAGAATATCCAATTATAGTCAAAGCAAATGATTTGACAGGAGGAAAGGGTATTCGGCGTGCCAACTCCTTTGAAGAGGCAGTTGAGGCTGTAAATTATTCCTATGAGAAATCAAGAGATAAACATATTGTAATAGAACCTTTTATTATTGGATCACAGCATACCTATGATTCGTTTGTGATTAATAAGAAAGTTGCTTGTGCAACTAGCTGTAATTGCTATTCTCCGATCAACCCTTATCTTATTCAGTCAGAGGTTCTTCCGGCGGATTATATTGAGGATTTGGAGCCTCAATTAAAGAAAATTGTGGAGAATATGGCTGAAGATTTGGATTTGGTCGATGGAATTCTCGCATTGCAGTATATTGTTAGAGATGGTAAACCATATATTATTGAAATGATGAGAAGATCTTTTGGAAATCAGTTTTTAACACTTACAGATAAAATTACTGGTTTTCCATGGGAAGAAGCGTATATAAAGGCAGCATTGGGGGAAAGCTTGGACGATCTTAATATCACAGAACCAGAATATAAGTATTGTGGTCATCATGGAATCATGGCTCCACATGACGGAAAAATTTTGAAGTATGAAATACCTGAAGAAATACAGTCTCATTTATTCATGAAGATAGATATGTTAGATGATACTCACAGAATGATTAATGATCATCTGAATGAGCGTATTGCATATATTTATTATCATTATGATTCAAAAGAAGAAATGGTAAATGCTGTTAAGAACTTTAACAGAGATATTAAAGTGACCTTTGATGAATAAATAGTAGGGATGTGGAGAGAAAATTTTATGCAGCATAAGTATAAATTAGTGGTTTTTGATGTAGATGGAACATTGCTTGATACTACAGAGGGTGTTATATCAGCGGTTAGATATACCATTAAAAAGCATGGCTTAGATGAATTGGAAGAAAAGGATTTAAGAAAATTTATTGGACCACCAATACAGGATTCATTTGCTAGACAATATAGATTAGAAGGCGAAATATTGCAGGATCTGGCAACCACGTTTCGCAATCAATATAAGAATGTTGATTTGTTAAAGGCCAAGCCGTATGATGCGATATATAATGTCATGGATATTTTGGTTAAAAATGATGTTAAGATTGCAGTTGCTACATATAAAAGACAAGATTATGCAACAGAGATACTAACTCATTTTGGCTTTAATAAATATACAAAGATATTATATGGTGCGGATCATTACAATAAGCTAAAAAAGAAGGATATCATAAAGATGTGTATTGATGATTCTGGAATTGTAAATTATAAGGATGTTGTTATGGTCGGAGATAGCGACAATGATGCAATTGGCGCAGAGAATATAGGTGTTTCCTTTATTGGTGTCACTTATGGGTTTGGATTCAAAAATGAAGAAGATGTCAAGAAGTTTCATAATGTTGGAGTTGCGAATACTACAGAACAGATTCTGGAATTTGTTTAATGCTCGCTGAATCATATTGTAAGAGAGGGTTTATAAATGAATGTTTTAGTTACTGGATCAAACGGATTTATAGGCGGACATGTTTGTAAATATCTGAAAGAAAAAGGTGAATATGTCATTGGTTTAGGACGTAGAGAAAAGTCTGTACCAGAAGTTGATGAGTATATCTGTTGTGATATGGACTCAGAAGCGATAGACGGAATAATGGCATTTGTTAACGTGGATAAGATTGATGCAATTATTCATTTGGCAGCGGATATGCGTAAAGAACCTCATAATGTGGAAGTTGTTGCACATAATTGTGTAGGGACCCAGAGACTGCTTGAATTTGCAGAACGTGAGCATATTGGAGTATTTTTACAATTGTCAAGTTTACCGGTCATTGGAAAACCAAAAGAGCATCCGATTACAGAGAAACATTCTTTGAAACCGCCTACAGTGTATCATGCAACGAAAATTGCTGAAGAATTACTTGCAAATTATGCAGATTATATGCATGGGGTGAGAACAGCTAGTTTTCGAATATCTGCTCCAGTAGGACCGGGTGTGAATCCGAAGACAATATTCCCGACATTTGTAACAAAAGCAAAGAACGGAGAAGACTTGATACTGTCGGGAAAGGGAAGTCGGGTTCAGACGTATGTACATGTTCGGGATATTGCAAAGGCTTTATATCTTGCGTTATATAGTGGGAAGGCGCATGGAATATACAATCTTTCAAGTTATAATGCGGTATCAAATAAGCAATTGGCTGAATTGTGTGTAAAGTTATTAGAGTCTGATTCCAGGATAATATTTAGTGGAAAAGAAGATTTTATGGATGATTATATTTGGGATGTATCTTTAGAACATATAAAAGAAGATATTGGATATGAACCGGAGATTTTGATAGAAGAAGCGATTTTAGAGTATGCAAACATGGCTTAAAAAGTATAGAAGGTTATAGTGAAGAAATCACATCTGTAGATCATAACTTAATTTTGAATAGAGCTTAAATAGACGGGTTTAATTATAATAAATTGTATCGTAAAGGAGAAAAAGCTTATGAAGGGAATTATTTTAGCCGGAGGTTCCGGTACACGTTTATATCCATTGACCAGAGTAACATCAAAGCAGTTGCTCCCGATTTATGACAAGCCTATGATTTATTATCCGATGTCTGTACTTATGAATGCTGGGATTCGGGATATTCTGATTATTTCAACGCCAGCAGATACACCACGTTTTGAGGAACTGCTGGGAGATGGACACCAGTTTGGTGTGAATCTGACATATGCTGTGCAGCCGTCACCGGATGGACTGGCACAGGCGTTTATCATTGGTGCGGATTTCATTGGTGACGATTCTGTGGCAATGGTATTGGGCGATAATATTTTTGCTGGACATGGTTTGAAGAAGCGCCTGAAGGCGGCTGTAGAGAATGCAGAGAGTGGAAAGGGTGCTACCGTATTTGGCTATTATGTAGATGATCCGGAGCGTTTTGGCATTGTAGAGTTTGATCAGAATGGAAAGGCAGTTTCTATTGAGGAAAAGCCTGCAAAGCCGAAGAGCAATTACTGTGTAACTGGTCTTTACTTCTATGATAATCATGTTGTAGAGTATGCGAAAAATCTCACGCCTTCTGCTCGTGGAGAGCTGGAGATTACCGATTTGAATCGAATTTATCTGGAGAAGGGAAATCTGAATGTGGAATTGCTTGGACAGGGCTTTACATGGTTGGATACTGGAACACATGAGAGTCTGGTTGATGCAACGAACTTTGTAAAGACAATGGAGACGCATCAGCATCGCAAGATTGCGTGTCTGGAAGAAATTGCATATCTGAATGGTTGGATCAGTAGGGAAGAGGTATTGGAGGTATATGAGCTTTTGAAGAAGAATCAGTATGGACAGTATCTAAAGGATGTTCTGGATGGGAAATATCTGGACGTGCTGAGATAAGTTGATGAATTATAAAAAGAAAAGATCTGATGCTTTATGCGTCAGATCTTTTCTTTTTGAATCCAATCATCATCATGATTGCGAAGATAATACATAAAAGGATCATAAGCAGAAGATAGAGAACAGAGGCTCCCATAACAGCATATTTCCGCACAAAGATTGGGGATAGAATATATGCACAAACTGCTACGATACCATATCCGATTGCCTGACTGTTCTGAATCCGAATGATAGTCATGATTGTGACGAATAACCCGGATAAAGCAAGGAAGCCACCGCCCAATAATAACACAAGCAACTCTGTTTTGTATGGTGCAAGATCTGTGTTATATAGCATGGATAATACTGGTACTCCAAGAACGAAAGCTCCTGCCTCGCAGACAATAGTAATAATTCCAATGATTAAAATCTGTATCCAAAATAATCGAAAGAAATCTTTGTTTTGTCGTTCTTTCCACATCATAGACATTCTTGCAATCATCGGACTGAATATAAAGTTGTTCAGCAATCCAATCACAAATACCGGCATGGCTATAAAACCATAGCATGCCTGCATTTCGTCGCTGAGTAAACTGTCAATCGCATATTTGGGTGCATTTCCAATATAAAAGGCGAGGAAACAGCCTAAAAACAGAGGAAAACAAACGCGTAACAATTCCCAGACTTTTCCTTTGTGGACAGATTCTTCTTTTCGGAAAGCTGGGTAAGTAAGTGTCACAAACATTATTAAAAGTAATGTGGTAAATACAGTTGCGATCATCAGAGACATTAGTTGATCACGTAGGAATATCAGTCCCAACCCAAATACCAGTATGGTTAATATCATACGTAGAGTTAACATTTTTCCGGCTACATCAAGCCGGTTTTCTTGCTGGTAATACCCCAGATAGGCGTCTTCGATAGAATCAACAATCTTAAACAGACACATCCATATGATGATCCATGTTTTGTTCATACTATAATCATTTTTGCTTGTGGCGATTACGACGTAAATGAGTGAAACAATCAACATTAATAGAGTTGTAATAATACGGGAGGTATTATATTCTTTGAAGTTAAACTGGCGCTTGACGTCGGACACTTGGAAATTACGCATGCCGTATTTTCCAATATTCAGGAAGAGATTAGCACTTGCATAGGCGAGTGTAAATACCCCTGCCTCATATAGATTTAATGTACGAGTAATAATCATCAGCATGATAACAGACTGAAACGCCATGAGCATGCTTCCTGCCATATTCCAGATGAAGCTGGATTTGTTAATATTTTTACTATTTAATAGGAAGTGTTTTAATTTATTCATGTTGTTACCTCTATCGTATAATATCAATAATATTGTACCATGTCACAATGAACCTTGCAATTATAATGCCAAGATGATAAAGTGGAATTTAAGGGTGTGAAGGAAGAAATATTAATCTAAGGATATTGTGAACTATGAATAGAAGAATCGTAATTTTTGCTTTGCTATGTGTATTAGCGCTGGGAGGTATTTCCGCAGTGGTTCATATGCATAATAAAACAGGAAATCAAGAGAAAATGAATACCGATGGATGCATAATCACACAATATTCAGATGCGACGGGAAGACAGGCGAATTGTTATACAATTACGAACAGTGGACATTTGATTATTATAGATGGTGGATGGGCTGAGAATGCCCCGGCATTAAGAAAGGTTATTGCCCAGAATGGGAATCATGTTGATGCATGGTTTATCTCTCATACACATAGTGATCACGTTGGTGCATTTAATGTGATTTATGCGGACCCACAGGGAGTGACTATAGATAAGATATATGATAATGGCTACGATTACGAATTTATTAAGGAAGCGGGGGAACCGTATGACAGTATGGGATTGGAACCTCTGGAGACATTTCATAATCTAACAAAGGATGCAGATAATATTATTCATTTGAGAAGAGATGAGGAGCTTGAAGTGTGCGGTCTGCGGATCCATGTGTATAATGCGTTTGATGATATTGTGAAGCAGAATGTTGGTCCGGATTTGGATTATCAGAATGATGGTTCTTTGTGCATGAAAATTACAAATCAGGAAGAAAGTTTTCTGTATTCAGGTGATGTCAAAGCCGACATGAATAAATATTTGTTTGAGACATATGGAGACGAGCTGACGGGCGATTATGTTCAGTTGAGCCATCATGGAAATTGGGGATTTGGGACGGAAGATTATGACAGAATGAATGCAAAAGCTTACTTCGCAGATATCACTCCGGAATTTTATGAGTCTCACCCGATTGGAGAACTCCACCAGCATTTGGTTGATGAGGGAAAACAATATTATGATTATGGAACGGCACCGAATTCGGTGGAGTTGAAATAAGAAACGAAAAATACTATTGACTCTGGTAATCGCCTGCGTTACACTTAAAGTGTATTGTAGTCTAGTTACTAAAATTTGACAGATGTTTGATAGTTTATATATGATATGCTTATAGGTGTCTTCTGTATTTCTTGGGAGACACCTGTTTTTGCAGAGGGATTATATGAATATTATCCATGAGAGATTAAACAATTTGTTAATGATATAAGTCAAATTAATAAAAAGGAGAATTAATCTATGAAGGGAATTATTTTAGCCGGAGGTTCCGGTACTCGTTTATATCCATTGACCAGAGTAACATCGAAGCAGTTGCTCCCGATCTATGACAAGCCGATGATTTATTATCCGATGTCTGTACTTATGAATGCTGGGATTCGGGATATTCTGATTATTTCAACGCCAGCAGATACACCACGTTTTGAGGAACTGCTGGGAGATGGACACCAGTTTGGTGTGAATCTGACATATGCTGTGCAGCCGTCACCGGATGGACTGGCACAGGCGTTTATCATTGGTGCGGATTTCATTGGTGACGATTCTGTGGCAATGGTATTGGGCGATAATATTTTTGCTGGACATGGTTTGAAGAAGCGCCTGAAGGCGGCTGTGGAGAATGCAGAGAGCGGAAAGGGTGCTACTGTATTTGGTTATTATGTAGATGATCCGGAGCGTTTTGGTATTGTAGAGTTTGATCAGGATGGAAAGGCAATCTCGATTGAAGAGAAGCCTGCACAGCCGAAGAGCAATTACTGTGTAACTGGTCTTTATTTCTATGATAATCATGTTGTAGAGTATGCGAAGAATCTGAAACCGTCTGCACGTGGAGAGCTGGAGATTACCGATTTGAACCGGATTTATCTGGAGAAGGGAAATCTGAATGTAGAATTGCTTGGACAGGGCTTCACATGGCTGGATACAGGTACACATGAGAGCCTGGTTGATGCAACGAACTTCGTAAAGACGATGGAGACGCATCAGCATCGTAAGATTGCGTGTCTGGAAGAGATCGCATATCTGAATGGTTGGATCAGCAAGGAAGAGGTACTGGAAGTGTACGAGCTTTTGAAGAAGAATCAGTATGGACAGTACTTGAAGGATGTTTTGGATGGAAAATATCTGGATGCGTTGAGATAAATATGAGTATTGAAAACGGGGTGTAGCGCATAAGTAAAGGAGAGGGTTGCATGAAAAGAGGAAAGAAACTATTTACGTATTTGCTTGTGCTCGTGATGCTGCTGGTAAATACTGTGACTGGAGTTGCCGCGGAATTGGACGAGCCGTTGCAGGAGGCAACGCAGATTGTTCATGAGGATGGAAGCGGACTGCTGTCGGAAGGTGGTTTGCTGGAAGCAGGCGATGCGGTTGCGGACAGTAGTTATGACCATTCGCATGATGCAGCGATTGTGGCTGCCATGGAGAACCTGCAGGATACCATAGATGTGACAGGCTATGGATTGACAAAAACCAATGTGGAAGATGTTATACACGGTATTTTGAACATGAATCCACAGTTGTTTTATGTATCGGGTGGATTTCGTTATTATATGGATAGCCAAAGTAATGTTAAAGAATTGATCATTACATACAATTATACGAAAACCCAGATTACTTCTATGAAATCGGAGATCGACGCAGAAGTTGCGAAGATGGAAGCTGCGATTGATACAACTGGGTTGAGTGATGTGGAGATTGCACTTGCATATCATGATTACCTTGCGACAGATGTAACATATGATTATGAGAATTATTTATCGAGTTCTTTGTCGAGCGATGATTATAATATCTATGGCACACTTGTTAAGAAGAAAGCGGTTTGCCAGGGATATGCACTGACGTTCATGTATCTGATGAAACGCCAGAATGTTGTGTGTGGCTATGTTTCAAGCAATGCTGCAAATCATGCGTGGAATGTCGTATATTTGAACAACCAGTGGTATCACATGGATGCCACATGGGACGATCCGGTGTGGGATAATCTTGGAAGAGTGAAGCACACGTATTTTATGATTTCAGATGCAACCTTGTTATCTTTGGATAGCGATCGGACGGATTATGTAACGAGTGTTCCGTATGGCTATACCTATACCAAAGCAACTGACAGCCGCTATGAGAGTGGGTTCTGGAGTGGTGTGCAGACATATATGTATCCATGCAATGGAGACTGGTATTATCTGGATGGATCATACGTGGCAGCAGAAAAGAGCGCGAAATATCAGCTTTCTAAATATAATTATGCAAGCCAGACAACTACCTGTTTATATGGTCCGGAATATGCAAGGTGGTGGATTACAGACAATCGTGTGTGGGCATCTTATTGCGGACGTATGGCGGCACGAAATGGTGTGATTTATTTCTCAACACCGACGACGATTGAACAGTATAGCATTTCAACTGGAACGACGAAAACGATATTCACATTGCCATCGGACACTGCAAAGGGAACTCACATATTTGGACTTGGATTTATAGATGATGATCTATATTATGTGATTGCGGATACAGCGAATTATGAAGGACAGGAAACCTATAATAAGGTAAACCTTTGCACTTCTCATGTATATGGAGCGGTGCAGACAATCAATCCAACGTATGAGCAGGCGGGAAAGAAATATCATGTTTGTAAAACATGTGGATATAGTGAAGACATAGAAAATCTCCCGAAACTGGTTAAGGTGTCGACAATTACGATTGTAGGTGGCAAGAAAACCATGACGGTGGGAGAGTCATATACGGTTGAGGATGTGCGAGTGGTACCGGATAACGCTACTAATAAGGAGGTCACTTGGTCTTCTTCCAATCCAAGTGTTGCATCCATAGATACGAATGGAACAGTGACAGCAAAGGCGGCAGGTACAGCGACAATCACAGCAACGGCAAAGGATGGGCAGGGGGCCAAGGATTCTTTTGCCGTGACAGTGAAGATGGCCGATTCTTCAGAAACACCGGATCCGGATCCAAATCCGAATCCAGATCCGACACCAAACCCAGATCCGACACCAAACCCAGATCCAACGCCAACGCCGAACCCAACACCAACACCAGATCCAACACCAAGTCAGCCGGTTACACCAGCTGTAACCGTGCGGTATACAACCCATGTGCAGACGTTTGGCTGGCAGGGAAATGAGAATGATGCAAAGACATGGTTTACAAATGGTGCGATGGCGGGAACGAGCGGAAAAGCGAAGCGCCTGGAGGGTATCAAGATTCGTGTGACGGGCAATGATAATCTGGGAATCCAGTATACAACACATTGCCAGAGTTATGGCTGGTTGCCGTGGTCTGCCAATGGTGAGATGAACGGAACGGAGGGCGAGGCAAAACGTCTCGAAGCAATCAAGATTCAGCTGACAGGCTCGGATGCAGGTAAATACGATGTATATTATCGCGTGCATGCGCAAAGCTACGGTTGGCTCGGCTGGGTGAAGAATGGCGCACCATCAGGAACAGCCGGTTATGCAAAACGTCTGGAGGGAATCCAGATTGTGGTTGTAAAGAAAGGTGCTTCCTTCAATACGAGAATGGGAAATATCAATTCCGCATATGCGCTTGGCTATTATGCGAAGGCGGGTACGTCTCCGGTTGTAAATGCAAAGAATACATCCAATGCTGATCCGCAGATTGCAGGTGAAGCACAGACAAACGTGACCTACCGTACCCATGTGCAGAGCTACGGCTGGCAGGCATGGAAGTACAATGGTCAGATGAGTGGTACAAGTGGTCAGGCAAAGCGGCTGGAGGGTATCAATATCCGTCTTTCTAACCAGCAGTACAGCGGAGACATCGTGTATACAACACATGTACAGAGCTATGGCTGGCAAGGAAATGAGAACAACCAGTCGACATGGCGGAAGAATGGCGTGATGAGTGGTACGAGTGGCGAGGCAAAACGTCTCGAAGCAATCCGAATCAATTTGACCGGTGAGATGGCAAAGCATTATGACATTTACTATCGTGTGCATGCACAGTCATTTGGCTGGCTTGATTGGGCGAAGAATGGCGCGCCATCCGGTACAGCCGGTTATGCAAAGCGTCTGGAAGGCATTCAGATCATTTTAGTTCCAAAGGGACAGCCGGCACCGGCGAAAAATTACGGCGGCATTACTTCGGTTCGCGCGTCCTATATTGCAAAATAAACATACATACAGTCCCCTCAGCATACATTTTGCTGAGGGGATTTTTTGCGTTGGAGGAGCGATGGATAGCCTGTATGGTTCGGCGTGTGGCGCCTATATATATGATGAGGATGTGCTTGATTTCCTTGTGAAATACGACAACAATCTGGCGGGGGAGATGCAGATCCTACAGCCGGACTGCAGAACGATCATTAACAGTCAGTTCCTTGTGGCGTATCGTAGTGTCTATGATGCGGCTGGAGCAGCACTCTCGGCAGATACACTGTTTCGGTTAGGTTATGACCGGATACCGAAATGCTTTGGACTGATGGATACCTCGGCATTGCAGGGGATTGGTATTGGGGCAGTCCAGACGGTGCCGGGGTTGTCGCTTTCGGGAAAAGATGTGCTGGTCGGGTTTATTGATACAGGTATCGACTTTGCGAATCCACTGTTCCGCAGAGCCGACGGTACATGCCGGGTGACGGCAATCTGGGATCAGACACAGACGGCATATGAAGCGGGTGAACCCAATATGTCTGTACAGAGCGGGGAGATCGATACGCGTCCCATCTTTGGATATGGCAGGGAGTATCCGCAGGAGTTGTTGAATCTGGCGATACAGACGGAACAGCCGTATCAGATTGTACCAAGCCGGGATATGGACGGGCACGGTACGTTTCTGGCATCGGTGGCTGCCGGGAACACCTATCTGGATGGGGATGATATATTTTCCGGTGTGGCACCGAAGTCGGATATTATCATGGTGAAATTAAAGCAGGCAAAGCAGCGTCTGCGAGATTTCTTCCTGATTCCAGATGGCGTTCCATGTTATTCGGAGGCGGATATCATACTTGGCGTGAAATACCTGATTAACAAGGCGATGGAGCTGGGGAAACCGCTTGTAATCTGTCTGGGACTGGGGACGAATCAGGGTGATCACAATGGGAATCTGAATCTGGAGCTTTATCTGGATACGGTTGTGACACTGCCGGGAATCTGCGTGGTCGGAAGTGCTGGAAATGAGCTTGGCACAGGCGGGCATTTTGCAAGCCTGTCTACGATCAATCTGGGCAATCAAAACGGGATTTCACAGCCGCGGACACGGACAGTAAGAAATGAGATGGAGATCTATGTGGAAGATGAGAATCCGGGCTTTTGTACGGAGATCTGGGGGCGGGCGCCTAGTCTGTACCAGATAGTGGTATATTCCCCGACCGGGCAGCGGTTTGATCAGTTGTTTCCCAATCGTGACAGTTCTGGAATGATTACATATTTGTATGAGGGAACGACGTTGTATGCGGAAAGTGTAGTGGTCGAGAACAATTCGGGTGATCCGTTTATCCTGCTGCGGTTTGAGAAGCCTGCGCCCGGTATCTGGCGGATTGAAGTGACAGAGAATTACAGCAGCTTTCCGGCAGGGTACGATGCATGGCTGCCGATCCGTCAATTTTTGGGCGGCAATACGCGGTTTTCACGGCCAGATCCAGAGGTGATCCTGTGTGCGCCTGCGAATGCGCGTGGGACGATAACTGTAGCCGGGTACAATCATCTGGATAATTCGTTGTATGTGGAATCCAGCCGTGGATATACCAGAAAAGGACGGATTCAGCCGGATTTTGCGGCGCCAGCCGTGCGTGTGGCGGGGCTGCTTGCGGGAGGCAGCGGGACGCGACCGCTGTTCGTGCGCCGGAGCGGTACGAGTGTCGGGGCTGCATTGACCGCCGGGGCGGCGGCACTTTTCTTCGAATGGGGCATCGTGCGTGGCAATTATTATGGGATGAATACCGAAGTGATCCGGCAGATTTTGATTCGTGGTGCGCGGACAGTCGTCGATATTGCATATCCAAACCCTGCGTGGGGATGGGGTGTGCTGGATATATCACGTGCTTTTGAGGCCCTGCGCGGCTAAGCAGACCGGATAACAGGATAGTTGGATGGATATCATGCTGATACTGGACAAATAGAGAAAAAAAGGGTATCATAAGGGAAATATGTCGTACGATTCAAATTTGAAAACAGGAGTTGTATAGATTATGATATGTAAACATTGTAAAGCGGAAAATGAAGATGGTGCATTGTTCTGCAGCAGCTGTGGAAAACCGCTGGAAGATGAAGAATATGACCGTGAGAAAATGCGGGGGAATACGAAGCTGTATATCGGAATATCTATCGCGCTTATGATATTTCTGGCAAGTGGTCTGGTGTTTGGATTCTTCTATTTCAGTAACAAAGTACAGAAAGCCAACGATGAGCGAAATACAATTGCTTCAGAAAGCGATGTGGCAGCCAATTATTTCCGGTCACAGATCCGGGAGCAGGAGGATGCAATCACAGAGCTGCAGTCCCAGATTGATCTTCTGAAAGCATCAATCACAGATTATCAGAATAAGGAAGAAGACTATAAGAAGCAGATTACCGCGCTTGAGGATAAGGAAGAGGCGATGGATGGTCTGGCAAGCTTCACGGATGCGGTGCCATCCCAAGGCTATGAGGATATGTTTGTCAGTGATACATTCCTGAAGTTCATGACAAATGAGGCTGATACATCAGAGGAAGGCGCAGAGACAACTGAGGCACAGACGACGCAGGAAGCTGTGTTACGTGTATGTATCTCCGGTGATATTGAGGTAAGCGTAGAGTCCTCGGATGAGGATGTTGCGAGCTTCACATGGGATACTTCCCCAGTCGGACCTTCGGTAGCGAGATTACGTGTGATCCCGGGCAAGAAGGGAACGGCAATCTTGACATTCACAAACAACTTAAATGACGAGCAGATTAAGGTTTACGTCTACGTACAGTAACAAACATCCATATAGGAATTATAGAATAAATAAGAAAAGCACAGTTCAACTTTGAACTGTGCTTTTCTTATTTGTTCGATTCTTGCTTGCCAATTATACTGTTGGAGCCTTGTAGTTGTCGGAGATTGTTCCGAACTCCTTGTACTCCTGAATTCTTGACTGGATACGCTCAGACTGATCCAACAGGCTGCTGATAGAAGCATTGTGGTTCAGGTGATCGATCAGAGTTGCAATATACTTGCTCAGGTCAGCAGACTCATACCAGTCATGGTTGAAGAGCTCTGGATCCTGATAAGTCAGGTTTGTTGTGATAACCTTCTCGATGGTACCCTCTGCCTTTGCCTGGTCGAAGATGTCCAGACCAGCAGTAAACAGACCGAACGTTGCAAGACAGTACACACGTCTTGCCTTACGAGCCTTTAACTGACGGGCAACATCCAACATACTCTCACCGGAAGCAATCATATCGTCGATGATGATAACATCCTTGCCCTCGACACTGTCACCAAGGAACTCATGTGCAACGATTGGGTTCTTGCCATTTACGATCGTTGTGTAATCACGTCTCTTATAGAACATACCAACATCAACACCCAAGTGGTTTGCGAAGTAGATCGCACGGTTCATGGCACCTTCATCCGGGCTGATTACCATCATGTGATCGCTGTCCAAAGTCAGATCCGGTGTTGTGCGGAGCAGTGTCTTGATGAACTGATAGGTTGGCATGATATTTTCAAAACCGCTGTAAGGAATCGCGTTCTGGACACGAGGATCGTGAGCATCAAATGTAATGATATTGTCAACGCCAAGTCCGACTAATTCCTGCAATGCGATTGCACAGTCCAGAGACTCACGGCTGCTGCGCTTATGCTGACGGCTCTCATACATGAAAGGCATGATAACAGTGATACGGTTTGCCTTGCCTGCCATGGCAGCGATAACACGCTTCATATCGGAATAGTGATCGTCTGGGGACATCATATTTGTCTTACCACAGATCTTGTACTCGATGCTATGGTTTACAACATCAACCATGATGTAAACATCAGTACCACGTACGGAATCCTGTAAAGTACCCTTTGCTTCACCGGAACCAAAACGTGGACAAGAGGATTTCAGGATATAGGAATCTCTCTCATAGCCTGCAAATGTGATGTTGTCCTTGTGCTCGTTGTGACGTTCTGCTCTCCAGCGTGCAAGGTAGCTATCCACTTTTTCACCGAGGGCTTTGCAGCTCTCCAAAGGGATGATTCCGAGCTTTCCAACTGGAACTGTAATAAGATGACTTGAATCTGGCATGATTTTTTCCTCCATTGTGTGATTACAGCTTAGAACCCTGTATCATTTCTTTTTTTCTTTTTTGATACCTTATGTTTTCACCGTACAGTTGAAGTACAGTGTAACGTTCAATGATGCGGGACATGATACGTTCGGAATACCGCTCCTGTAATTCCTTCATGGAAAGATTGGTCGAGATGACCGTCGATTTTCCGGTAAGTCCCCTCTGGTTGATAACTTCAAAAAGCTTGGAGCAGACAAAGGCATTGGTTGTCTCTGTGCCCAGATCATCGATTACCAACAATTCGCTATTATAAATATATTTGTATAATTCTTCAAGTTCTAATTTTTTATTCATCAGATATTGTCCGAAAACCTGTTCAAACAGATCGTTTGCGGACAGATAGAGAACGGTGTGCCCTTCGTCCAGTAACGCTTTCGCGATACAGTTCGTGAGAAAAGTCTTTCCGAGACCGGTTTCTCCATATAATAACAGGTTTCCGCGTTCGGTATCCTGTGTCGCAAATGTATTCACGAAACGGTGGACAAGATGCAGCACATTTTTGGCATTGTCATATGGACTGACAGACCAGTTCCGGTTCTCCGGAATCGTGTGACTGTAATAATCCAGATCAAATGTATCGAAGTTCTCGGAATCCAGAACCTGTGTCATGTTGGACTGGCGATATAAGGCATCCACAATCCGGCGTTCAAAGCATGCGCAGACCTTGCCGTCCACATAGGCGAAATCCTTGCAGACCGGACAATCATAGATTGGTTCCAGATATGTAGCAGGGTAGCCGTGTGTCAGGAGCAGTTCCTGTATCCGCGCAGAATTGCTGCGGTTCTGATTGGAGATCTCCTGTGTGTCAGCTGCCTGTCCGAGTGCTTTTTTCTTCGCGAGCGCGATATAGGAAAGTTTGTTTTCGGATTGCAACTGTTTGATCTCTGGAATCTTCGCATAGATTTCTTCCTGCCGTTCCTGCAGGCGCCGTTTGTTGCGCAGGCGAACCTGTTCGTAATCATGCAGGATATTTTCTTTTTTCAGCAACTCAAAATTCATTGACCGTTTACCTCTTTGTGGAACAGCTGCTCCATCTCATCAAGCTCGGAGCTCATGCTGCTCTGTGTAAAGTTTGTAAATGCATTTCCGCTTTTCTTCGTGGTAGCAGAGGCTTTCTGGTTCTTGGCTGTCTCGGCGTGGGCGAGATCTTCCTGCTTGATGCCGGCAAAATCTGTCACCCCTGCGTTATGCCATGCGGTCAGAATCCCATTTACATATTTGATCGTAGGATTCTGTGTATGTAAAACTGCACGCTTGCAGGCTTCCTCTACGATATCCTCACCGAAGCCGTAGTCCTTTGTCCATGTCTTAAAGAATTCCTGCTCGATCGTTGTCGGTGCCCCACGCTTAATGCCAAGCGTCTTGTAGAAGACACGGCAGACACCGCTCATAAGAGCGTATTGTTCCTTGGCCTGTGCCTTTGTCTGAATACCGTCCTGATACCAGCCGATGGCAGTAGCCTCTAAGTAACGGCAGTTTTTCTTCTTCATTGTGGTACAGTATTCAATCAGATATTCGAATAAATCAACACTGAATCCAAGTGTATCATATATGTACATCAATGACTGCGTATCCGACTGTGAAATTGGCTTCTCAAATAAAGTCTCTACTTGATATAATATATCTTCCCAGTCCTGATCACGCAAGAGTTTATCGATATCTTTCTGCGTAAATTTCGGCTTTTGTGGTGCGGAAAGTTCCATCGCAGGTGTTGTGATCGGTACAATCTTGTTGGAAGGCTTCTCTGAGCGCTCCGCTGTGTCTGCTTTTTCCACATGTGCAGATGTATCATCGGAACGAAGCAGGGAAAATGCATCCGATTCTGTGGATAACTCCATTTCCGGTGCCTTCAGTGGCAGAACCACAATTCCGGTTGGCTGTCCCTTTCCGTCAAAGGTCAGACGCAGTGCATCCTTGGTCACCCAATACTTGATAGCACGGCAGATATCTTTTTCTGTGAGATTAAAATGATCCGCAATCTCGGCAACCGAGATCTGCTGTTTGCTGTTCAGCAACCGGATCAGATACAGATACACCTTTACAAACTCTCCGTTTGCATCTGTCATATAATAGTCGATAAAAAAGTTCGAGATGGAAGAATAAGTCTCGCTATTTTCAGTTGAAATCGTAATTGTCCTCATAGTTTTTTGAACCTTCCCTTCATCGCTTCGCTTGGAAGCATTTCAAATTATAGCATGAAGAAAATTAAATTCAAGCGAACATCTTTTCGGTCGGAGCGTTTTCGAAAATTGTGGAAAATGTGGATAATGTGGACAATCAGTTACCATAAAAAATAAGGGTGTGGAATCAAGCCGTTTGCAGACGATTTATGTTACAATTATGTTAACTAAAAATGAAAAGACCTGTTTGGTAATTTTCCCCAAACAGGTCTGTGGATAATGTGGATAACTATTTTTTTAACAGTGTATTTCCGATAGAATCAACATTTCCGGCGCCCATAGTTATCAACAGGTCATTTTTTTTGCAATTTTTTTTCACATACTCTGTGATGCTGTCGAAGTCGCCAAGGTAGATGGCATGACCGCCGTTCGCATTGATCTTGTCACAGACATCCTTCGAGGAAACAAGTCCGGTATCCTGCTCTCTTGCGGCGTAAATATCTGCTAAA
>ERZ772865.24-NODE-24-length-134523-cov-9.502276_pt1 | contig 134523 bp, 122 predicted proteins | sample MGYA00512133_ERZ772865 | MGnify/ENA primary metagenome ERZ772865 (study PRJEB29015, sample SAMEA2737722) | human gut metagenome | biome: human gut; feature: human-associated habitat; material: faeces | place: China | collected 2012 ...
GGCATGGGTACGCAGTATCTATGCCTTTTTTGCGTATATGATGGTTTATTATGGAATTATTGCAAGCAATGATAAAGCAATGATAAAAGTATAATAAAACCATAATAAAAAAATTAATAAAAGAGGATATTTATATGTATATTTTAAAAACAGAAGCAAGCTTTGATTCAGCACATTTTCTATCTGGATATGATGGAAAATGTAGTAATCTTCATGGACACAGATGGAGATTTGTTTTAGAAGTGCAGACAGATGAGCTTAAGGATGATCTGCAGCATAAAGGCATGTATGTTGATTTTGGGGAACTGAAAAAGGATTTAAGGGATATAGCAGATTCTATGGACCATGCACTGATTATTGAGAGGAATTCACTTAAGGAAACAACACTTGAGGCCTTAAAGAGTGAGAATTTCAGGATTATTGAGCTTGATTTCAGACCAACAGCGGAGAATATGGCAAAGTATTTTTATGAAAAGATAAAAGAGCTTGGATATAGCATGAAATCTGTAACTGTGTATGAAACTCCAGCCAATAGTGCAGCTTATATGGAATGATTACAGAAATCATGCTGAATTATAAAAGAATTAGATACGATTAAAGAATTGTGGAGGCGTATATGAGTGTATTAGAAGTCGTTGAAAAGTTCGTAAGCATCAATGGTGAGGGCACTAAGGCCGGGCAGCTTGCGGTATTTATACGTTTTAAGGGATGTAATCTTAACTGTAAATATTGTGATACAAAGTGGGCTAATGAGGCTGATGCCACAGCACAGCAGATGACTAAAGAGGATATCCTTGAATATGTTCTATCTACAGGGGTTAAGAATGTCACTCTTACAGGTGGAGAACCACTGTTAAGGGATGGGATTGAAGATGTTATTGAATGTCTTGCAGATAACAACCTGAATGTTGAGATAGAAACTAATGGAAGTATTCCGCTTGATAATATCCGTAAGCTTCATAAAGATAATGTAACATTTACTATGGATTATAAGCTTTCATGCAGTGGCATGGAGCAGGCTATGAGGCTGGAGAATTTCAATGTATTAAACAAAAATGATACAGTCAAATTCGTTGCAGGCTGCCATGAGGATTTAGTAAGGACGAAGCAGATCATAGAAAAATATAACCTGTATGGAAAGTGCAATCTTTACATAAGTCCGGTATTTGGCATGATAGAGCCAGAAGAAATCGTTGATTTTATGAAGGATAATACTATGAACGATGTTAATATGCAGATCCAGCTGCATAAAATAATATGGGCACCGGATAAAAGAGGAGTTTAGTGTATTAATGTATACAAAGGGCTGATGCAGACTTTTATACAGGTTAGCAGGATGCAGAAATGAGGATTTTATGGAAAAACACAAAAAAATAGATACTAAGGCAATTGAATATCATATAGCCGGTATTCTCAAAGCACTAGGTGATGATCCTGAGCGTGAGGGATTAAAAGATACACCTGAAAGAGTTGCGAAAATGTATGAAGAAGTGTTTGAGGGAATGAATTATACCAATGAAGAGATAGCTGAAATGTTCAATAAAACATTTGCACTTGATAAACATGCTGATAAGGAATGTGCTACTGATGGTGGTGCTTCAGATATGGTAGTTGTAAAGGACATAGATATTTTCAGTTATTGTGAGCACCATCTTGCACTTATGTATGATATGAAGGTCACGGTTGCATATATTCCCAAAGACCGTGTGATAGGACTTAGCAAAATAGCGCGTATAGCAGATATGGTTTCTAAAAGACTGCAGCTGCAGGAAAGAATCGGAAGCGATATTGCTGATATTATCCAGATGGTTACAGGGACAGATGATGTTGCGGTGCTTATTGAAGGCTGTCATAGCTGTATGACTGCAAGAGGAATAAGGAAGGCTGACACAAAAACATATACACAGACATTAAGAGGGAGATTTAACAATGAAAGCAATGGTTTTATTCAGTGGTGGAATAGATAGTACAACATGTCTTGGAATGGCAGTTGATAAGTATGATGCAGAAAATGTTATAGCATTATCTATATCATATGGTCAGAAGCATACAAAGGAGATAGAGGCATCAGATAAAATAGTAAAGTATTATAATGTAGAACATATTTATCTTGATCTTGCAAAAATATTCCAGTATAGCGACTGTTCTCTTTTATCACATTCTGATAAGGAGATACCTAAGGAATCATATGATGCACAGATTAAGGATACCGATGGAAAGCCGGTATCTACATATGTTCCGTTCAGGAACGGTTTGTTTTTATCAAGTGCTGCCAGCATAGCATTATCAAAGGGCTGTAGTGAAATATATTATGGTGCTCATGCAGATGATGCAGCAGGAAGTGCATATCCTGACTGCAGCAGTGATTTTAATAATGCAATAAATGAGGCTATATATCTTGGAAGTGGAAAGCAGATTAAGGTTGTAGCACCATTTATCAATGCAACAAAGGATCAGGTTGTAAAAAAGGGGCTTGAGCTAAATGTACCTTATAAGTACACATGGAGTTGCTATGAAGGCAACGAAAAACCTTGTGGAAAGTGTGGAACATGTATAGATAGAGCCAGAGCATTTGAGTTAAACGGAATTAATGATCCAGCTATGGAATAAAAAGGAGAAAATTATGACTGGAAGAAGTAAAGAAGAAACAGCAGATATAACATTATTGGGAAATCAGAAAACACAGTATCCAAGTGATTATGCACCGGAGATGTTAGAGACTTTTGAGAATAAACATCAGGGTAATGATTATTTTGTAAAATTTAATTGCCCAGAATTTACAAGTTTGTGTCCTATAACAGGGCAGCCAGATTTTGCAACTGTTACAATATCATATGTACCAAACATTAAAATGGTGGAAAGTAAATCATTAAAATTATATTTATTCAGTTTCAGAAATCATGGTGATTTTCATGAAGACTGTATGAATATTATCATGAAAGATTTGATAAAACTTATGGATCCAAAATACATAGAGGTATGGGGAAAATTTACTCCTAGAGGTGGAATATCAATAGATCCTTACTGTAATTATGGAAAACCTGGAACAAAATGGGAGGAGATAGCATTCAACAGAATGGCAAACCATGATATGTATCCAGAAAAGGTCGATAATAGATAATAATAGATAAAATAACGCCGATAAATCAGGATTTATCGGCGTTTTGCAGTTACTCAAATAAGTGCCTAAATAGGTCTTTAATTTCGTCTGGAAAATCCTTGAAATCATCTTCTTTCACTTAAAAATTGCTCGTTACAGTAGTAAAGTACACATTTTACTCACTTCGCTAAATTGCAGTTTAACGAAGTGAGTACCGCATGACACAAAATAGATTGTTCTTATAATAACATCCACCCAGACATAACTATTCTTAGTCATATCTGAGTGGATTCCCTATCATACATAATTATACAATTATGTCAACATGCATGTCAGCCGCCTCAAAACCTTTCTTAAGCTTTCGGCTAACTTTCTTAATTTCTGTACTGTATTCTTTCTTTCGATTATCTTTTTCAGATGTTTTATCAGAAGCTTTTGTATCTGCGGTATCTGTATTTTTAATATCACAAATCTGATTATTATCATCAGTTATAGTATCTGCTTTATCCTGTGTATTTTCAGAGGCGTCAGTAATTTCAGCATTATCAGCTTTCTCGCTGTCTGTTATCTCATCTGATATATCATTATCTGCTGCATCCTGTTCTTTCTTTTCGTCATCAGTTGGCATACTCTGATAATCTGCGGATTTGACAAACTCAAGATGTGCAGCCTCAATGTTGTTAGTCTTTGCAAGTATTTCCTGAGCTTTCGCTAACTTGGCACTTTTAGGTATTGTCGGGTCATTGACGACACTGCTTAATGAACTCTCCAGTTCTCCAAGCTTCTGCAGCTTTACACGGTCAACCTCTTCCTTAGTCTTGCAGTGTCTCAGTTTTTCCTTGTAGCTTTCTTTTTCTTCTTTAGTTTCACGATATTTCTTTAAAGCAGCAGGATCATTCTTTTCAAGATAAGATATTTCCTCCGGCGAAAGACTCCCACCTGACATAATCTTATTATCTATTTTCTGTCGCTTCTCTGCTTCTCGATTATGTTCTAACTGGTCCTGAAAATCAGCAATCATAAACTGTTCAGATGTCCATGTAGAGCGCTCGTTTAACTCCTGCTTAGATAAAATATTCCCAGATTCCTTTTTCTGCATCCACTTGTTGTTAAGCATCTGCAATTGTACGGTACTTGCTATTGTTCCTGATAATATCACTAGGCACACCCCCTGACATTATACAGAAAAGTCAACATTCTGACCCACATTCTTCTCCTGTGGAGTTTTTACTGTATCACTTAAGAAAAGCTGTTCCTGGTCTTTTATCTTTTCAAGAAGCTCTTCTATTGATGAAGCTGTCACTGTTACGGTCTCTGTATCGTCAGTATCATCGACATCCCCGGTCTCTTTACGTTTCTTTTCCAGCCGCTCCTCATTCTTTTTCTTTTCTGCCTTCTTCTGTGCTGTCTTCTTAGCTTCTTTCTTTTCTACAGCCTTCTTCTCAATGCGCTCCTTCTGTGCAGCACTTGACTTTTCAAGCACAGCAAAATATGATGCTGTACCATTATCATTAACCTGCATTCCAAAGCCCTTTACACTAGTTCCTGTTGCTGAAAGACTGCTTGCAAGCTGTGATATTCCACTGGCAGCATTTGCAATAATTCCTTCATACTGTTTTCTGTAATTCTCATCAGAAGCCATTCTTTCAATCTTATCCTCATCAATAAGGACAACCATATTATTGGAATTAGCATAACCTGCAGCATTAGCCTTGGCATTCTCTTTCTGATCCTCACTTACAAGAATAAAGTTCATATTAGAGTACTTTTTCTTTAATTGTTCATAATATTTGCTTGCTTTCTCGCTTAACTTGGGATTGCCAATAGTCTGACCACTGACTTTCTTCTTTCCGCTTGTCTCATCGGTCTTAGTTGTCTCTGGCTTAGAATAAACAGCCGCTGTATCTGCATACGAACCGGCTATCTGGGAAAAATTCCCTGAAGATATACTACTCATAATTCATTCCTCCTTGAATGTAAATGTATTGGATAAAGTCATCCTTGACTTTTCTTAATATTATATCGGCATATTTACAAAAAAAATAATCGCATCACATAAAAAATGATACGATTACTTTCATTCTAATCATTCTTTTCCTTCTCTCTTCTTATAAAAAGACAGACACACATAACAACAAAAACAACAGTTGCAGCTATAAGTATTGGCCATACAGGAATCGGACAGACATATGTTCTTATAAGCTTAAGTCCCTGATAAAGTGTGTATACACCGAATATCGAGAATATTGCGAATGCAAGTGTATTAAGCAATCCGTCCGGAGTCTTGCTCTTTAACAGATATCCGACTAACATACCAAGAATGTCAGCTGCAAAAAGTCCGAGCGAACATCCTATCCATACAACAAGAGCTGCACTCATACCTTCATTAGCACCAAATGTTATGGCTGTAAGCTGTGTCTTATCCCCAAGTTCTGCAATGAAAAATGTACAGAAAACTGCAAGTGGTGCAAACTTAATCTTTGATTTGCCGCTGCCTTCTTCTTCGTCATCATCATCCCCTGCAATAGTTGATGCAGCAAAATAAAGAAATGCAAGTGCTGCAATAGTCTTTATAAGCCAGTCAGGAATAAATTCACTGACAAGACCACCTGCTAAAACAGCAAGTCCGTTAAGTACAAGAATTGCTACAGCAGTTCCTGATATAATATCTCTTAACTTATATTTAGAAGTAAGAGCAATAAGCATTAGCTGGGTTTTATCGCCCATCTCAGCTATGAATTCAGTAAAAAACACTTTTAAAAACAACAGCATTTGTATGTTACCTCATTTATCTTATTATGATATAAACTGCATATATCACATAAAGTGCAACCATTGAAAAACCTTCGATTCTTCCGATTTTCTTCTTTGTTCCAGCAAATATCCATACACATATTGTAAATACAATAAGCACACACAAATCAATAATATTCTCAGTAATTATGCTGATTGGGCTGATTGCTGATGCAATACCAAGTACCATAAGTATGTTAAATACATTTGAACCAATTGCATTACCAAGTGCCATATCAACTTCATTCTTTCTAGCCGCAACAATTGATGTTACAAGTTCCGGAAGAGATGTTCCTATTGAAACAATTGTAAGTCCTATAAGTGTCTGGCTCATTCCAAGGTCACTAGCTATCCTTGAGGCAGCGTCTACTGTCATATCTCCGCCAATCGCAATCGCAATTGCACCACCTATTATGAAAAGAATGCTGAGTGGCACGGGTATAAGCTTAATATCTTCATCAGAACCGCCTTCAATCTCAACTTTTTTACCTTCTTTGCTTGCCTTTAGTGCAATCTTAATCATATATAAAATGTATCCTGCAAATGCACCAATAAATATTACACCATCAAAATGTCCAAGCATCATTCCTGACTTATCACCAACCCCAAGGATTCCTAAAAGCAATAAAAGTCCAGCACAGATAAGTGAAAATGGGATATCTCTTTTTATTGTTTCTTTTGCAACATTTACTGTTGCAATCATTGCACATACACCAATAACAACCATCAGGTTAAATATATTAGAACCGACTACATTACTTACTGCAAGCTCATTGTTGCCTGTAATTGATGCAGATACACTGACCGCCGTTTCTGGAAGCGATGTTCCCATTGCAACAATTGTAAGTCCAATAATAATAGACGGAACATGTAGTCTCTTTGCTACACTTGAGCTTCCTTCTACGAAAAAGTCTGCACCTTTAATAAGCAGCACAAATCCAATAATCAGGAACACAATTACAAGCGCAAATGGCGCGTTATTAATAAAATCACCCATATAAATCTCCTTATTTTTCTGCTTTTTCTTTTTTCCGAGGGATATAAAAAAACTCATGTATATCAACCAGATTCAGTGATATTGCACACTGAAAATAATTGATATACATGAGTCTCATTATTTAAGATTTGCCAGATTATACTCTCTATTATAATCAGAATGTTGACAAATCACACTTCCGCGCTAACTACTCCCTCATGGAATATTAAGTTACTTGATAAATAATATCAAATGCGTGCATGTGTGTCAATAACTAATTCTTATGAAATCTCTTCTCTTCCTCATATGCAGGCTCACATGTAAGGTTCATTCCAAGTCTCTTAAATGTATCTTTATCAACAGATGAAAGGATTACTGTTGAGTGAACATCACAGCCATAAAGCTTAGGAATCTGCTTTAAAGCCTTATCAGCTAAAGGATTGGCTACAACTGAAGATGAAAGCGCAATAAGTATCTCATCTGTATGAAGTCTTGGATTCCTGCTGCCAAGGTAATTAGTCTTTAAAGTCTGGATTGGACTGATTGACTCAGGTGATAACAGGTCAACTGAATCATCTATTCCAGCAAGCTGCTTTAATGCATTAAGCAATGCTGATGACGCAGCACCTAACAAATCACCTGTTTTTCCGGTAACAATAGTTCCATCTTCCAACTCAATTGCAACCGCCGGTTTGTCACCGCTTTTTGCTGACTTTTCAAGTGCAGCATTAACAACAGGTCTTGAAGATGGTGTGATTCCTGCCTGATTCATTAAAAGCTCAATCTTATAAATTTCCTGACTGTTTACACCAGTTCTCTTCTGGTCGCATAAATATTTGTAATATCTTCTGATAATCTCCATATTAGAAGCATAACGGCATGCTTCATCATCAACAATACAGTTACCAGCCATATTAACACCCATATCTGTTGGTGACTTATATGGACTCTCACCGGCAATGAGCTCGAACATAGCATTAAGCACAGGGAATATCTCGATATCTCTGTTATAATTAACCGTTGTTTTACCATATGCTTCCAAATGGAAAGGATCAATCATATTAACATCATTAAGGTCTGCTGTCGCTGCCTCATAAGCAAGATTAACAGGGTGCTTAAGTGGAATATTCCAGATTGGGAATGTCTCAAACTTCGCATATCCAGCCTTAACACCATGCTTATATTCATGGTAAAGCTGTGAAAGACATGTAGCCATCTTTCCGCTTCCAGGACCAGGAGCAGTAACAACTACAAGTGGTCTGGTAGTCTTAATAAATTCATTCTTTCCGTAACCATCATCACTTACGATCTTGGCAACATCATTAGGATATCCGGCAATCTTGTAATGCTTGAAATTCTTAATTCCATGTGCATCTAACACCTTGATAAAATTATCAACCTCTGGCTGCTGGAAATACTTAGTGATGCAGACACTGCCTACAAAAAGTCCGTATTCTGTAAATGCATCTATAAGTCTTAATACTTCCTGATCATATGTAATTCCATAATCGCCACGAATCTTATTACTTGCAATATCTTCTGCACTTATTGCAATAACAACCTCTGCCTGGTCCTTTAACTGTAAAAGCATCTGAAGCTTTGAATCCGGCTTAAATCCAGGGAGAACTCTTGATGCATGATAATCATCAAACAGCTTTCCGCCAAATTCAAGATATAACTTATTGTCAAATTTGGCAATTCTCTCCTTAATATGTTCAGACTGCATTTTTAAATATTTGTCGTTATCAAATCCTATCTTCATAATCTTATTCCTTTAAGTAAAATTCTTTAATAAAATTAACATAAATCGCAAAATTTATCCAGTTCTTTAGTGACAATATTTTTCGTTTTGAACCTTGGATTATTGTACAATCTGCCACGCGCCATGACTAAATCCACATTACGAAGTGCCCTGAGATCATCAAGCGGGTTATTCTTAGTCACAATCAGGTCAGCACATTTGCCAGCTTCAACTGAACCTGTCACATCCCCAATGCCAGCCATTACAGCGCTGTTAAGAGTTGCTGTATATAATGCAAATGCATTGCTTACACCGACATATTTGTGAAAATAATATAGTTCTCTCCAGAAATCATACTGTGTAATCCATGGACATCCCACATCATTACCAAGTACAACCGGAATGTCGTTGGCAATTGCTGCCTTGGCACATTCCTTGATACCCTCAAACACGATATTGCCATTGTACTGCTCAACCTCTGACGCATTAGATACGCTTCTGTCAAAAAGAGCATATGGCAGTGCAGGTGATAATGTTGTGCATAAAAATGCATTATTCTCCTTAAACAAATGTATTATCTCATCATCAGGCTTTGCTCCATGCTCTATTGAATCAACACCATTTTCAAGTGCAACCCTTACACCCTCTGGCGACTCTACATGTGCAGCAACCTTGTATCCAAGTGTATGTGCCTTATCACATACAGCCTTAACCATCTCAGGTTTCATCTTAAGCTCACCAGGAACACCCTTAGCCTTTGCGTCAAGTACGCCGCCTGTAATCATAAGCTTAATAAGGTCAACATTCTGGCTTTTTGCAATATCAACCTGAACAAGTGCTTCATCTATATTGTTAGCAGCTACCGCAACCGAACCAGCCATATGTCCACCCGGCACAGAAATTCCTTCATTAGCTGCAAGTATTCTTGGTCCGTCAGCCTTGCCATTTCTGATATCATCCCTTACTCTTGTATCAAAATCAGCCAGACCTCCGACAGTTCTTATAGTAGTAACACCACTCATAAGCTCTGTCTTTGCAAAATCCTTTACAACCTTATATGTCACAGCCCTTGAAAGTGCTGTTCCCATAAGCAGCTTAACAGTCTTTTCATTATCTCTCTGCTTTTTCTGTGGCTTTCCATTGCCTGCAAGATGAACATGCATATTAATAAGCCCCGGCATAAGATATTTACCCTCAAGATTAATCTCCTTAAAGCCGTCTGGTACAGTGTTACCCTTCACAATACCAGTAATCTTGTTATCTTCAACAAGCACAGAATGACCATCCAAAACTTTCATATCCTTAGTTCCATCAAGGATATGTCCATTAGTAAAAATGTATTTCATAACCATCCGCTCCTTGCTTTTAGCATAATCTTAGATTATTTTACCACATTTTCACCAGTAATGTCACATGAAATAAATGCTTTCTAGAATAGCATCACAACAGCATGCACAACAAATGCCATCACCCACGCAATCAGGCACTGCCATACAACCATTATAACTGCCCATTTTCCGCCAAGCTCACGCTTTACTGAAGCAATTGCTGCGATACAAGGTGTGTACAGAAGACTGAATACAAGCATTGCGGCTGCACCGGCTGTTGAAAGTGCTGCCCGTATGCCTGTCCCGAAAAGTATCTGCATTGTTGATACGACACTTTCCTTTGCCATGACACCACACAACAAAGATGTACATATTCTCCAGTCACCAAGTCCTAAAGGTGCAAATACAGGGGCTATTATTCCCGCAATAAGTGCAAGTATGCTGTCCTTTGAATCTGTAACAAGATTAAGGTGCAGATTGAAGCTTTGTAAAAACCAGACAATTACAGTTGCAACAAATATAACTGTAAATGCTCTCTGCAAGAAATCCCTGGCCTTTTCCCATAATAACTGCAAAACATTTTTCATGCCTGGAAGTCTGTAATTAGGAAGCTCCATAACGAAAGGAACAGCTTCGCCTTTAAACAATGTTCCTTTGTAAAGCAATGCCACAATAATTCCCATAATAATTCCAAAGAAATATAAGCCTCCCATTATAAGTGCACCCTTTCCCGGGAAAAATGCACTGACAAAGAATGAATATATTGGCAGCTTGGCTGAACAGCTCATAAATGGTGTAAGAAGAATTGTCATCTTCCTGTCTCTCTCACTTGGAAGCGTTCTTGTTGCCATAACCGCAGGAACAGTACATCCAAATCCAATCAACATAGGAACAATACTTCTTCCTGACAGACCAATCTTTCTTAATAGTTTATCCATAAAAAATGCTACTCTTGCAATATAACCACTGTCCTCCATAAGTGATAAGAAGAAAAACAGTGTAACAATAATCGGCAGGAATGAAAGCACTGAGCCGACACCTGCAAATATTCCATCTATTACAAGACTGTGAATAACCTTATTCACGCCTGCCGCTGCAAGTGCATTGTCAACAACGCCAGTAAGTGCATCAATACCCATCTGCAGAACATTCTGTAAAAATGCACCTATCACATTGAATGTAAGGAAGAATATTGCCAGCATAATCGCCACAAAGCAGGGAATTGCCGTATATTTACCAGTAAGAATCTTATCAATCTTCTGGCTTCGTATTCTTTCTTTGCTTGCTTTAGGCTTAACAACATTAGCTTCGCATATCTTCTCTATAAATGTAAATCTCATATCTGCGATTGCCGCGCTTCTGTCAAGACCTCTCTCAGTCTCCATCTGAAGTACAATATGCTCAAGCATTTCTTTTTCATTCTCATCAAGCTGCAACAGTTTTAATATAAGAGGGTCACCCTCAATAATCTTACTTGCTGCAAATCTTACTGGAATATCAGCTCTCTTTGCATGATCCTCTATAAGATGAATTACTGCATGTATACATCTGTGTACTGCTCCTCCGAAATCATTCTCATCACAGTAATCAGTTCTTTCCGGCTTTTCCTGATATTCTGCAATATGAAGTGCATGCCTTATAAGCTCATCAACGCCTTCATTCTTGGCAGCAGATATAGGAATAACCGGGATTCCAAGCATATTTTCCATGCCATTAATATCAATAGAACCTGAATTGCCTACTACCTCGTCCATCATATTAAGTGCAAGAACCATAGGCACATCCATCTCTAAAAGCTGCATTGTAAGATACATATTTCTCTCAATATTAGTTGCATCAACAATATTAATAATCGCCTTTGGCTTCTCATTAAGCACAAAATTTCTCGAAACAATCTCCTCACTGCTGTACGGAGACATAGAATATATTCCCGGTAAATCCGTAACTGATGTATTCTCATGTCCCTTAATCATACCGCTCTTGCAGTCAACCGTAACTCCCGGAAAATTTCCGACATGCTGATTAGAACCGGTAAGCTGATTAAACAGAGTTGTCTTTCCACAATTCTGGTTACCAACCAGTGCAAATGTAAGCTTTGTTCCTTCAGGAAGCTTTTCTCCATCTCCCTTAGCATGGTATTTACCAGTCTCACCAAGTCCCGGATGGTCAGACTTATATATTCGGTCTGGCCTTTCGTGTTTTCTTGTACGCTCATCTATAGGATTAATAGTAATCTCTCCTGCATCGGCAACTCGAAGTGTCAGTTCATAGCCATGTATCTGTAATTCCATTGGATCACCCATAGGTGCCAGTTTCACAAGCGTAACTTCCGCCCCGGGAATTACGCCCATATCAAGAAAATGCTGTCTTAATGCGCCTTCACCGCCAACTGAGGTAATTCTTGCACATTGTCCAATCTTAAGTTCATTTAACTTCATGTGTTTTTTCCTTTTCTAAATAATCTGCCCAAATCATTATTGATAATTCTTCTCAATATTTATTGTAGCACATATGACAAGTGCAGGACACCCCTTAATTGGCATCCTGCACATTTTTCTTAATATTCAACTTCATTTCTGTATGGAATAAATCACTTAGTAGTCGCAATCATATCCGCAATCGCCCATCTGCCATCATATTTCACGAAATAGAATGTCGAATCAATAACATCTTTTCTCGCACCACCTGCGGTAAGTGTCATATTCTTTGTAAATGCAATATGGCATGAATAGCAGTCATCATTATATTCAATATAATTATCAACTGTCACTCCTGTATACGGATTTCCTGACAATGTATGGTCACTGATAAATGTAATATCTGCACTTGAAGCATAATCTTTCGCAAGATTCCAGTAATAAGAATCCTCGATAAGATACTGCTGCACTGTTGCAAGTCCATGACCTGAACCGCTTAAATCATTAGTAAGGAAATTATCCCATATTTTTGCCATATTAAGAGCTTCTTCTTTTCTTTCTGATGGCATATCGACAGAATTGCCACTTGCAGCTACAGATACATTTCCCTTAGCATCTACATTTGCAGTAACTTCACTGCCTGATGCATTATATATCTTAATCTCCGGCTTATTGACAAATCCTGTCAGCTTATATTCAACTGACTTTGGCATTGTTACATACTTCGAAACATTCACAAAATCAGGATTCTCTGTAACCTTACCAGTCTTGTAATCATCTGACACAGTTATTCCATTAACTGTAAATGTATATCCTTCCGGAATTGATACAGTATAATCGTTAGTCTTTGCTGAAAATACAGGCTCAATTGATTTAACCTTCCAGTCAAACACTGTGAGTATTCCAAGAACAACATGCTGGTCTTTAGCTTCCAGAGTCATTCTGGCAACCTTCTTGTCATCAGCATATATGTCATACATAGGCTCTTCTGTATTATAACTGCCCTCTGATTTCTTATATGTATAGTCAGTTGTACCATCTAATTCGGACATGTACATATTGACAAATGTATCTTTTCCCTCAAATTCACTACTGGCTGGAAGCTCAATATTATCGGCTAATGTCTTATCAGCAGCCATCTTTGTAAAGTCATTAAGGAAATCATTCATTACCTTGTCCGACTGTGAATTCTCATATTTCTTAAGGCATGAACCTGTATATGCAATCATACAGATTGCAAGAATAAGAAGAATCACTGCATATACGGCAAGCCCTGTCCAGTAATTTAATGGTATATTGATTTTGCCTATTTTTATAGACTTCTTAGCATTATTTTTCATATCTACACAGTTCTCCTTCCAATTACTTAGGCATTACAACAAATGCTGTTGGCAGCTTCCATGATGAATTCTGATAATAAAATGTTACGCTTGTCATCTCATAGCCACCGTTATATACCATTGTTGAAGAACTTCCGCCGTCAAGGTTGGCTGCATTGACTGCTCCATATTCCTGCATGACTGATATCAGGTCTGACGCAGTTGCACCAAGATGTCCTGAAGCACCTCTTCCATCTGTAACTAAAAGAAGTATAGCTCCATCAGCTCTCTGTCCGATTGCTGTTCTAGGGTTAGCCCCACTTCCCTGACCTTTTAATACTCTTGCTTCATTGTTAATAATAAGTGGAACAAAATGATTATTAGAATCTGAGCTTTCCTCCTGGAAAGCAACAGCATCCCTGATTCCGGCTTCATTAACGTAGCTTTCAAAATCTGCTGCCGACATACCATCTATATCTTTAACAACTAAAAGGTTATCCTTATTAAGTCCAATTAAGTAAAGACCTGAGAGTGCTGAAGGACTGTTATATGTAATCTTACCGTCCTGCACTACAATTCCAAGTGGTGAGCCGCCTCTGTTTCCTGATGAAACATACAGACCTCCGTTAACTCCTGCAATAGCTCCTGCTCCGCTTACAATCTCATGAAGCTCCTTACCGTAATCTCCCCATGGGTATGTAGTTCCGACCTTAACCTGTGACGGATCTTTTATAATCAGCATTTTTCCAAAGAATGACCTTCCTGAAATCTCAACCATTCTTATTCCATTCCCATCAAACTGCTCTACCTCTCCGTTATTATCAACCGTCTGTGTATCTGTGTCTGTTGATATATTAATGAGAGATGTATCAATATCTGAATCCATTGACTCCATCTTATTAGCATTAATTACCTCATTAATCTGCGCATCTGTACAGAACCACGAAGCCAGAAACTTCATCTGACCTGATTCAAGAACTGTTGATATAAAAAGATTTCTGGCTGCAGGTGCTGAATCGCTGCATATTCTCTTAATCATAATGAATAAAGTTCCCACCAGCATTACTATAGTAACAAGTACCACCAGTAATACTCTGCCTATAATTCTGGCAATTTTCTTTCCCATAATTTTCTCCCTATTCTGTGTTATATATTATTCCAGCCTCATTGCATTAGATATCACTGAACCTGAAATACTGAAAATATTAATTATTATATCACTAATATGGCAGTGTTTGCCATATATAATTTGAAATACTCATCGCTGTCACTTCTTCTTGTACATTCTCATCGCTGTCCGCACGGACAGCTCATATGCCAGAACTGCGTTCTGGCATTGTCACGACGCTCCTCGAATATACAAGAACAAGCCCCAGCCCATGCAAGCATGGCTGTCACTTCTTCTTGTATATTCTCATCGCTGTCCGCGCAAAAAAAAGAGCGACGGCAGATTAGCTCTGCCATCGCTCTCTTTAAAAATATGAGGGAGAAAAAATGTTTTCTTTACTCCATCATAATACAACATACTTTGTAATATGTTAATATATATTATATAAAGCATTTCTAAAAAAAGTATAAAATACCATTCTTCTTATTCCGGTCGCCCAAGATAAAATCCTTGCACTAAATCAATACCATTATCCCTTAAGAATTCATACTCTTCCCTAGATTCAATGCCTTCAGCAAGCACCTTAATGCCTCTCTTATGGAAGCTGTCTCTATAATAAAAATAATACTCCTGCTTATCAACATCATTCTCAATATCTGTTATAAGGCTTCTGTCAAGCTTAACGATATGCGGTGCAAATATATCCACTGCCATCATATTATTATTTCCTGTTCCAAAATCATCAAGTGCAATATTAAAACGGCTTCTGTTAATATTATTTTTCTTGGACTGCCATTTATCAATGTCAAGAGCTGTATATTCAAGAATTTCAATTATACCTTTATCACCAAGAACATCGGCATAAAATTCATCAAAAACAGCCTGTTCCTCTGCAGTGAATGATTCCGCAGGAAATGAATTAATTGCTATATATGAATGATATCCTCGCTTTGCATAACACTGTACCGCCCCAAATATAGTTGCAACCTCAAGTGTATGCAAATCATTCTTTGCCCTGAACTCTTCAATTAAATCCATAACCAAAATATTCTTAGGTCTCATTAAAGCCTCATATGCATATATATCCCTGCCATTCGGATAAAATATAGGTTGAAATGCATAACTTATTTCCAGCTTTGCAAGCTTGTCTTTAATCTCTTCATCAAGTGGAAAAATGCTATAGTCTACCATTCTTTTGTCAATACCCTCTCACATTATTTACAAATCACATAAACAGATTTTACCGCTTTATTACATTCTTTGCAACTGTTATATTCATTCACAATCAATCATAAATAATCATCATTAAGGTGTAAGTTCTGACATTTTACTGCATGCAATTCTGAAGTTTTCTATCTTCATATCAGAATAGCTGATAACAAAGCTGTGGCTGTATTCATCAGTATTATTATGATAGTACTCAGATAAAGCATTTATATGGATACCTTCTGCCTCAAGTTTTCTTTTTACCTCATTATCAGAAAGTAATGTATTAAGTTCAAGAATAAAATGAAGCCCTGAATCAGCCTCTCTTACTCTTCCAACACATTTGAACGGCTCCTCTTTAAGTACCGAAAGAACAGCCTCTCTCTGTTTCGTATAATACAGCCTCATTCTGTTTAAATGTTTTTCAAAATATCCTTCTTCTATGAATGCAGCAAGTGCATACTGCTCGAAATTAGATACAGTACATGCATAAAAATCAAGTTTTTCCTGATATGTTGCTGCCAGATGTGGTGGCAGAACCATATAACTGATTCGAATTGTCGGTGTCAGTGTTCTTGAAAATGTATTCATATATATAACCTTTTCACTTATATCTATGCTTTTCATAGTCGGAATTGTCTTTCCTGTCATACGGAATTCTGAATCATAATCATCTTCTATTATATATCTGTCCGGCTTTTCATTAGCCCATGCAAGCAGTTCAAATCGCCGGCTTACCGGCATTGTTATACCTGTCGGATAATGATGTGTAGGACTTATATGAACAATATCTGCCATACATTCTCTTACCGCTTCCGGTTTCATTCCTTCATTATCCATACCGGCATAACAGAATTTAACATTATTACTTGCATATATCCTGGCAATCTTAGAATATCCCGGATCTTCAACACAATACACTTTATCTCTTCCCAAAAGCTGTATAAGAAGACTATACATATATTCCGTTCCGGCGCCAATGATTATCTGTCCAGGTGTTACCTGCATATCACGAAATGAAGCCAGATGCATAGCAATTGCTTTTCTTAACTCCCATGTTCCTTCTCCCGGAGAAATTTTCATAAGATCATCCTGCCTGTCTGTTATAACACGTCTCATAAGCTTAGCCCATGTTGCAAATGGAAAGCTTCCAGGATCTGTCCTGTTTGATGATAAATCTGATTTATATCCGGTCTTCTTCTTTGCGGTTATTTCAGGAACTTCATATTTTACCGGCTTTATCCTTGCAACACCTGAAATATCCGATACATAATAGCCCTTCTTAGGAACAGAATATATATATCCTTCACTCATAAGCTGTCCATATGAATTCTCTACTGTTATGGTGCTTATTCCAAGATTGACAGCAAGCGTTCTCTTTGAAGGAAGATGCTCACCCTTAACAAGTCTGCCTTCTATTATATCTTTTTTGATACATTTGTATAAATATTCATATATTGATTCTTTTCCAATGTTTTCAAACGAGTATGTTAACATAATCTGACCTTGTTTCTTTTGCAGAAATCTTCCTTTATATTAATGTCAGTTATTATAACATGCCTGATGAAATGTAGCAAATATTCTACAAATATTACATATATTTCTTATCTTTTCTGTTACACCAGATATAGAATACCACATTTAACACAATTCCAAAAATAGTTGCTACAGGAGCAGCCAGACCAATCTTAGCAAGGCTCGCATCAGGCTGTATACTCATATAATACGCAAATGGCAGACGGACAAGCAGTGTCTGTGTAAGGCCCTGAATCATTACCCATACCGTCTTGTCATGACCATTAAAATATCCAATCATACTGAATAATATCGCAGTAACAATCGTCTCTAATGCAAATCCCTTAAGGTAATCATATCCATTCTTGATAACAGCCTCGTCAGTTGTAAATATTGCTGTGAGAAGGTCACCCTTAAACATCACAAACAGGAATACTATACAGCCTATCACAAGTCCGACACCAATACCGGCAAACATCGTCTTCTTTGCTCTCTTTTCATTGCCTGCACCGACATTCTGTGAAACAAATGACGCCATTGACTGCATAAGTGAACTTGGTATGAGCATTGCAAAATTAACTATTTTACATGCAACACCATATCCTGACGATGCCTGTAATCCCAGTCTGTTAACGAATGCGCATAAAGCAAGGAATGAAATCTGTGTAAGAAATTCCTGTAATGCAAGTGGAAGTCCGACTTTTAATGCTCTCCTGCAATGTCTGTTAATTGAGAAATCTTTCTTAGTTATCTTAAACGGGAGTTTTCTCTTAAAAAGTAATACAAGTGCAAATACAACACTTACCGCCTGTGCTGCGACTGTCGCAATAGCAGCTCCGGCAGCATTCATGTTAAACCCTGCAACAAGAACAAGATCACCCACAATATTAATAACACATGCAACTGCAACGAATATAAGAGGTGATTTGCTGTCTCCAAGTCCCCTGAATATTGCTGAAAGAAGATTATATGCAACTATAAAGAATATTCCTGAGCCACATATTTTTACATATACAGATGTAAGACCTACTGCTTCTTTCGGTGCCTGCATTATAACTGCAATCTGTCTTGAAAAAATAATCATAACAACGAAAAGCACCACTGAAATCATTGTAAACACAACAATAGCTCCGCCTATCAGAGCGCCTATCTGCTCCGGTCTTTTCTCACCAATATATCTTGCAATAAGCACTGTAACACCCATTGCAAACTGTGTTATAACAAATGTAACTAAATTAAGTACCTGGCTTCCTGTCGATACTGCTGAAAGGCCCTCAGTAGTTCCAAATCTTCCAACAACAAGCAAGTCAACTGCACCATACGCCGCCTGTAATATTAATGCCCCAAGTATTGGCATCATAAAAGGAATCAGCTTCCCTAATATACTTCCCTGTGTAAAATCTGATTTTGAATTATTCAACGTCAACTTTCCTTTCGCTCATCACCTTGTAGAATTTGTTAATAGTTTCGATCATAGAATCAGCCTCTTCATCACTAATATCCGTAAGATATTTGCTAAGCCGGCTGTAATAGTCAGCATCATATTTCTTAGACAACTCTTCACCCTTATCTGTAACCGTAATATAAGTTATCCTCGCATCTTCCTGTGAAGTAGTCTTCTTAAGATATCCCTTAGCTTCCATCTCCTTAACAGTACGTGTAACACCCGGTCTTGGAAGATTAAGCCAGTCACTAATATCCGAAACCTTGACACAGTCATTTCTCTCTAACAGATGATGAATCACATCAATATACTGGATATAAGCAGGTGCAACCCCATATGGCAGCTCTGGCAGCAGTTCCCTAATCCTCTTAGCCAGATAACAGGCATCCAGCATTCTCTTAATCTTGTCTGGTTTCATAATACATTCGTCTCCTTAAGTTATATAGCCACAAGAGGCAATCATTTCATTAATTACCTCTGTTAATTATTCCTGATAATTACCAGTGGTAATTATATATGTATATTCTTGTGATGTCAACCTGATTTCTATGTAGATTCCTGCTTATCGTTGTGAAACTGGTTTGATTTTGCTTGTAATCCTCTATTTTCCTTTCAATATAGCTCGATTTGCATTTTCATGTAACCGTCTCTGTATCTCCTGGTTACGTCTTGGTTTATGCTGCTTTTATTTTCACGTGGATTCTTTTATGTGATTTTTATTTTCGTATAGATTTATTCATGTGGAATTACCGTTCCTATAAATATCATTTTTCATAAGCACATATAGGTACTTTTTCACTCATTCCAATAATTTCCAGCAAAAAACACCTATAAGACGAGTCCTATGAACTGTCTTATAGGTGTTTACAGAATAATTATCAAAATAATACATGATTTTTCCTTATTTCTACCTATAAATCCGCCGATAATACGACTACCTATAGGTATCACATCAAAAATGCGATGTTCCCCAAAGGTGAACGAGCCCATCCCACAACAAAACCTTCCGGTCAACAAGGAAGCGATGTTTCCCAAAGGGAAACAAGCTTGAGCCCACGCCCAGACAGGCCTGTTTTATGGTGTGTTGCAGCTTCAGACCGTTGGAAGTGCGTCGGCACTTAGTGAACGCACTCCCGAAGGGAGCAGTGAACTTAGTACCGCTGCGCACTTCCACGAGCTGGAGCGTGTCTGAAGTGCAATACACCATAAAACCCTTACTCTACATTTTTCAATGCATCCGTCTTAGGAATCTTAGAAATCTTCACAAGCTGAAGCACAGCAACAACTGCATAGCATACAATTCCAAGAATAACCATCTCAACAAAGCAGCTTTTTCTTATCATGTATGGAATATATCCTGTCATCATAGTGTAAAGATATGATGAGAATGCCCACTTAAGCATGACATTGATTAAAGGAACTGAAACAACAAGTGATATAACGACCATAATCGAAGTTGCCATTATATACAATCCTCCAATCTCTCCATTCTTGAAGCCAAGAATCTTAGTCATAGATATTGACTGTGCATTTTTCTCAATAATCTGTTTAGATAACAGATACATAAGAAGTACGAACATTATAATTCCAAAATACTTCAGTATGTACATCATTTCACCCATCGAAACCTTCATCTGGTTAGACACCTTTGTAAGATCTTCATATGTGATTGTTGACGCAATATATTTATCATCAATATCAGTCAGCTTCTTGTCTGTGAAATATCCTGTAAAGTAATCGTCATCCTTATCGAATGTATCAATAAAGTTATTTCTTGTCATGAATACAGCAAGTGCAGCGTCATATGTATAGCTTCCCGCTATCCTGAATTCATACTCATTATCTGAATAAGGGTCTTTCAGTTTAAATGTATCGCCCTTTTTAAGACCGAATTTCACCATTACTCCATTAGATACAAGCACTTCATCATCCTTAATATCCATATCAACATATCTGCTGTTATCCTCAATGCCGTATACCATGATATCATCAGTCATATATTTTTCATCAGTTGTATTAAGTGAAGTCACACAGTACTTTTCGGCACCTGATATATCAGTTTCCACCTGACTCTTTAAAACATACTGGTATTCACATATCTGTGACTTCTTAACAACATCAGCATAATCATTAATAAGCGGTTCAAACATGATACTGAATACAACAAGTGCACCTGCAATCAGTATTCCTAAGAACAGTGTCAGATAATTAGGTATATTCTGGAACATAATTCTTAATCTGAACCTTGTCATGAAAGGAATCTTGTGGCTTAACTTTATAAGTTTCTTTTTCTTTCTGTTAGTAAGCTCATGTCTTAAGAATTTAAGCGGTGAAAGTCGAAGCTTCTTCTCAAGTACAATAAGATTAACAACAAACATAATAATAATCGGAACAACTGTTGTATCAACAAATGCTTCTGCATTAAGCAGTGTTGTATAAGTACACAGACTATAGCTGTTATAATATATATCTACAAACACCTTTTCCAGAATTGTATAACCAAGTATATTACCAACAACCGCAGCAACCAGTGTTACAGCAACAGGAAGCACCATGTAATGTCTTACAATCTCACTTCTCTTATAGCCTGACGCACGGAGAGTTCCAATAACACCAGCCTCCTGACTGATTGTATTAGATGTTGTAACAGCGAATACAAAGGCAATTACAATCACAACGATATAGTCAAAAAGCATAATAGTTGCCTTATCTGACCCCATATCATCACCGGTGAAATTAACAGCCTTGTTAATGTATCTTGGAAGATAATCAGATACACTGATAATATCTGTTTTACCGCTCATCATAAGCTTTGTATCATATTCTTTGATAATATCGCCAAGATTTTTAAGAAAATCATCAGAAGCCTCTTTTTCTGCCTTATCACCGGATACTTCCTTGTTATATTTCCATGCATAATTATATTTCACATGATTACTTGAAACATTTTCAAAGCCCTTATCAGTCATAACTGCAATAGAAAAATTAGTTGAATCAAACATCATGTCTGAATTATTCTCAAAAAGGCAGCTATAATCAGGAACTGCAACAAATCCGGTAACCTTTAACTCTTTTCCTGCGAGTTTAATTGTGTCTCCAACCTTAATCTTCGCATTCTGTGCATACATACGGTCAAGTGCTATTTCATTATCGGCAGCAGGCATTTCGCCTTCCATAACGCACTCAAGATTAACCTCTGTTCTGTCTTTATATACTCTGATTGTTGCACCGCTGTCAGCCTCATCTTCCTCAAAATATCTCAAGTCATAAAGTTTGCTGTCAGTCTTATCCTCAATATCATTAATAAGTGGGCTGTCAGGCTCTTTATCTAATGCAAAATGTCCATCTTCAAGATTATATTTTTCAAAGCCCTCATCATATGAGTGCTTAACGCTGTTGTCTGCAACAAGGAATCCGCTTACTAACGAAATCATCATAACCATAAACAAGAATATCACAAGATATTTACCAAAGTCATGCTTTAATTCTCTTGGCAGACGCTTATTTAAAGGATTTCTCATACTTAACTCCTCTCTTACCATTCAAGGTCTGCTGCTGCAATCTTATTATCATTAACATAGTTCTTACGGATTCTGCCATCTCTTAATGTAATAACTCTGTCTGCCATATTCTTGATAGCATCATTATGTGTAACTATTATTATAGTATTACCATACTTCTTATTAACGTCTTCAATAAGCTTTAATATGTCCTTGGATGTATTGTAATCAAGTGCTCCTGTCGGTTCATCACATAACAGGATATCAGGATTCTTGATAAGTGCTCTTCCTATTGAAGTTCTCTGCTGCTGACCGCCCGATAACTGGTTAGGCTTCTTGTCCGAATGGTCTGAAAGTCCAAGTGTGTTAAGTATCTCGTCAGTATCAAGTGCCTTGTCACTTAAATATGCACCTACCTCAATATTTTCCCTTACAGTAAGGTTAGGTATAAGATTATACATCTGAAAAACATATCCAAGATGCTTTCTTCTGTACTGTGTAAGACGCTTCTCATTCATATCCGCTGTTTTCTCACCATCTATAGATATGTAACCCTCGTCTGCATCATCAATACCACCGATAATATTAAGCAGTGTTGATTTACCAGAACCTGATGGACCAAGCAGTACAACTATTTCCCCCTTATTAACCTCTATGTCTATACCATTCAGTACTTCCACCCGGCTTTCGCCTTCTCCATAATGCTTTTTGATTCCATTAATCTCCAAAAACATATTTGCCTCCTTCAGACTCACTTTTTCATATTCTTATATGAACAATCGTTCATATATTCATTATATTACCACTTCAAAATTTTGTGTCAATATATGATATTTTATCGTTTTACGGCACAAAAAAAGCAAGCATCGGTTAGAATACCCTAACCATACTTACTTTATCACATTTTACTATATAATTCACTACTTGTTATTGATAAATATTATCAATAGTTTAACTGCGTTTTATTTATCTCTATTAGCCAGCTCATCAATAAGCCTTATTGATTCCATAATCATACTGTCACAATGCGCCTTTTTTTCTCCACCCTTTAAAGCATTATCTCTTAAAAGGTCCGCACAGTTAGTCATTCCATCGTGGTTATCCCTGATAGTTCTCTGAAATGCACCAACAACAGCCGGACTGCTTACTCCCAATGCTCCAAGCACCATAAGCCCTCCGGTAATTGCACCACATGTTCCACCACATTTCATACCTCCGCCGAAATTACATCCAAGACATTCTGCCTGTGTCTCACTCAATCCCAGATCATCAGCATAAGCCATCATAATAGTTTCTGCACAGTTATAACATTTTTCAGGTGAACGGAGTTCTTTAGCTTTTTCTATATGTCTGTTCATATCTTATCCTCATCTTTCTGAATTATATCCGTTACTGTTCCATAAATGCGAACTTCTTCTTTCTTACCCTGATAAAGAAGAATACACTTAACGCGACTGAAGCAAGCTCTGCAATAGGCCATGCCCACCATACAAGATTAACATTCCCTGTTTTCGAAAAAATATAAGCACATGGCACAAGGAATATAATCTGTCTTACAAATGATACAAGCATGCTGTATATGCTGCTTCCAAGTGCCTGAAAGAACGAACTGCATATAATACATATTCCTGCAAATATAAAACTTATTGATATAGTCCTTAAAGCAGGAACTCCCATTCGTATCATATCTGACGATGCACTAAATATTGACAGCATTGGAACCGGGAATATCTGAACTGCAATCATAAAAAGTATCATTATTATCTCTGCATACATTACTGCAAGCTTAAGTGTCTGTATAACTCTGTCTTCTCTCTTGGCCCCATAATTAAAAGCAATTATAGGAACCATTCCACTGTTCATACCAAATATCGGCATAAATGCAAAACTCTGCAGCTTAAAATACACACCAAATACAGCAACCGCTGTTGATGTAAATACAACCAGAATCTTATTCATGCAGAATGTCATAACAGAACCAATTGCCATCATAATAACTGATGGAATTCCTATGAATAAGATATTGCAAATTCTTTTTCCTGATGGTCTGAATCCCTTAAAAGTAATATGTATCTCTTTATTAACCTTAATATTAAATATCACTGCCATAACTGCTGCAACAATCTGGCCCGCAACCGTAGCTGCTGCTGCACCTACAATACCAAGCTTTGGTGCACCAAACAGACCAAATATAAGTATCGGGTCAAGAATAATATTAATTATTGCACCTGTACCCTGTGTAATCATGCTGTAAAATGTTCTTCCTGTAGCCTGTAATAACCTCTCAAATATCATCTGGAACAGACAGCCAAAGCTGACTATAAGAATAACTGAAAGATAATCATAACCATAGTCAGCTATCACCTCATTAGCACCCTGAATAACAAAAAACTCTCTGGCAAAGAAAAGTCCTATAGCAAGAAATATTATATAGCTGCAAGCCGTTATGAATATACCCTGTACAGCCATCTTATCAGCTTCTTCCTGCCTTCCTTCTCCTAATGCCCTTGAAAGCAATGCATTAGTACCTACACCCACGCCGCCTGCAACACCAATCATAAGATTCTGCATTGGAAATGCCATTGAAACCGCTGTAAGTGCTTCCTCACTTATTCTTGCAACAAATATACTGTCAACAATATTATACAGTGCCTGTACAAGCATTGATATCATCATTGGCAGCGCCATATTAATAAGCAGCTTATTAACAGGCATTGTACCCATTTTATTTTCTTTCATTGTATTACTCATAAAATTCTTCTCCCTTATTCTCCTCATGAAAATATTCGTATTCTCTCATATTATCTTTGGTTTTATTCTGCTCGTCAATAGCATTTCCAAGTCCCTTCAATGCTGAGAAAGGCAGGAATATCTTAGCCCTGCTTTCCATATCCATTCTTGGTCTTTTACTCGGTACCGGCCATTTCATATTGATTATATCATCATATTTTCCCATAAGCTATGCCCTGTGACCTCCAATCTGACCGTTTCTTTCAATTGCGGTTGCCTTGCTCTGCAGGTTATTAGCTTTCATTACCGCATTCTTACCATATTTTTTCTTAATATCAAGCATTGCGTGCTGCATCTTCTTTTCGCGTTCAAGCTGAGTCTGGTCTGTAAACATGTCAAACTGCTGAAAACCCTCATTAGTAAGATTGGCAACTGTAAGATTTAACTTTCTGATATACAGCTTTCTGTCAGTGTATTTATCATATATATCAAGAAAAGCTTCTCTTAACTGTTTTGATGAAGATGTACATGTCGTAAGTGAAACAGATTTGTTAAGTCCCTGTGGAACTTCTCTCCCATATCTGTCTACATGGATTTCACCCTTGTAGGTTCCTTTATCAACATTTACCCTGTCATAAGTCACATTTAACGCAATCGAATCAGTCACAAAACCTTTATCAACTAAATCCAATGCAAGCTCATCTGCCATCTCTCCAACTACTATTCTTGCGTCTTCAAATGTATATGGCTCTTTTAACACCTGTCCTGAACACAGGCTGCTCGCCTTGGGCTTATATTTCTTAATATCTGCAATTGTACACGGTTCATATCCCCATGCGTGGTCTATTAGAATCTCTGCATCTACACCAAACTGCTTATACAGCCAGTCCTCATCTTCAAGAGACATTCTCGCAATATCCCCCATAGTCTTTATTCCGTGTTTCTCAAGCTGTCTTGATATACCTGGTCCAACTCTCCAGAAGTCTGTAAGAGGCGTATGACTCCATAACATTTTTCTGTAATCATTAACACTTAATTCTGCGATACGCACGCCCTTGCTGTCTGCCTGTATATGCTTTGCAACTATATCCATTGCTATCTTGCACAGATACAGATTAGGTGCAATTCCTGCCGTAGCCGTTATCCCTGTCGTATCATACACATCCTCTATAACTTTTGCGGTAAGCTGTCTTGCTGTCATATTATACAGCTTCATATAATCCGTTGCATCAATAAATACTTCATCAATACTGTATACAGTTATGTCATCCTTGCTGAAATATTTAAGATATATAGAATATATCTTCGACGAATATTCTATATAAAGTCCCATTCTTGGAACTGCTACAGTATATTCAAGCTTTTTTCCTGTGCGTTCCTCTATTTCTTTTGCCTTCTGTTCTACCTCAAAAAGCCTGCTTCGTCCGGAAAGTCCATATTTCTTAAGAGAAGGAGTAACTGCAAGACATATTGTTTTGGCTGTTCTTGATTCATCAGCTACAACGAGATTAGTGGTAAGCGGGTCTGATTCTCTTTCAACGCACTCAACACTTGCATAGAATGATTTAAGATCAATTGCAATATATACTCTTTCCATTACATCCTCCTATACTTAATCCTAGAAAAAGACACACCAGCATATACCAGTGTGTCTTATAGTTTCATAATAATTCTAGCCAATTTTCATTGCAATATTCATTTCCATGAATACTTCCGAATCACCTGTAAGCAATGGTATTGCAATGTTCTTGGAATACATCGTATCTATCTTTCCAGTTCCCCGTCCAACCGTTGGAGGAGTAATATCAATACCTATATTTCTAACTGAAAATACTGTTGCAGCATTACCCATTATCATATTGCCAAGCTCACTTATTGCACTTATAGCCATATCATCTAATTCAGGAACAGGCATGCCCATCATCATACGCGAAGCAATCTCACACGCTTTCTTTTCATCTATTGATAATACAACCTGACCTCTCATCTCACCGGTTACACCTATAAGGATAACAACCGTACCCTCTGTCAGTTCAACCATTTTGGCATATGGCTTTCCTATTTTTAATTCCACCTGACAGGCGTCTTTAACTATTGCAATCGCAGCCTCTAAAAATGGATTAATATAATTAACATTCATATCTGCCATAGAACTTCCTCCTTCGCCACATGCCCTGCTATATCTAATCAGCTATTATCTTTTTCATAATATCAAGTGGAACATAATAACTCACACCTAATGGATTAATAACTATTCCTGATGCACCAATCTCCGTCACTGACTTCAACAGTTCCATATATGTATATAACATATTCTCATGTTTATCAAAATAGCATTTATCAAGCTCTATACCATCTGTAAATACAGGAAGTGCCAAAACCTGCTCGCCTTCTTTATGCTCTACCTTATCAGTTATATCCACATAAGGATGTGCAATCGAAACAGAATCATCTGTTTCTTCCTTAGTACAAGGAACCATAAAATCTGCATTGCGGAGTGCTACCTTTAAATCTGTCTCTTTAGATGCAAGAACTGGTGAATTATCATCAACGTTATCTTTTCTGAATTCCTGAAAGAAAGAAATAAGTGCATTCTGTAATGCAGGGTTAGTAACATATTCATCCTTAAAGAACATATCATATGTTGCAATTTCTTCTCTTGATATAGTAAGCATATTGTCCCTGCCATCTATAAATCTGATATTCTTAATACCATTTCTGTACATATGTCCAACTTCAGACATAATACCCTGACCATCTTCTATGCCAAATGAAATACTGAAGCCATATTTTTTAAGTCTTTCTTCAACTTTAAGATGATTAGCATAATCATAAAGTACAACAATATCATTATCTACAACATATGGATAGCCTGTATTATCGCAGTATATAGTCCATAAATGTTCTGCATTCATAAGCTTTTCAATAACAATTTTACGGTAAATGTCATTAAGCCAGCTAAAGTAACCAGCATCATTAACATTCTTCTTTTCTTCCGCTTCATTAATTAATGCAGGAATAATTTTTGTAAGTACTTCAACACTGTCAGATAAAGCAAGGTTCTTAATATATTCACAGCCCTTATCCTCATCTTTAAAAATATGTCTTGTAATATCCTGTGCCTTTGTTGAATCCATTATATTCTCCAATCTTTTACTAGCTAAATCTTATACTGACAGAATACCACAATATTGATATTCTTTCAATAAATGATGTTTTAATCTGCCTTAATCAAAGCATTTTTTATAGAATCAGAATCACTATTTTTATTCAGTAAAAACATAAGCATTAAACGTGCCTTATATGGTTCTAAATCTGTATAATAAATATTATCCGTTGAGTTGTCTTTAATCTTAGTATCTAAAACATCTTTACTGCATGTGATAACCACCGGCGCAATATTCTTCTGTGATATAATTTCATAAGTTTCACTTGATATATCAGCACCAGCTGTTGATGGTATTATTACCATTCCATTGCTGATATAAATTTTCTTGGATAATTCATCCATGTTAGCACCTATATAATCATAGAAAATATCTACATCAGGCAATGTTTTTACAGAAGAAACATCAAATACATCAGATACATTCTTGTTAACCATACAATCCTGCGGCAGTGATTCTGCCTCTCCATTAATATATGACTTAACCTGTGATATGAGTGCTGCCTGCTTTGTATCATCATTAAGATTCTTAATTATAACCAACGGCTTTTTATCCTCAACAGTCAATGCTATAAAATATGAAATATAATCAATATACTGTTCTTCTCCGATAAGTATTATTCCTTTTGTCTTATCATCGTCAATATTTTCACTAATTTCTTTAACAGCCTTTAACATACCTGACACTGAATAATCAGACATCTTATCTGTACCAAGTATATATATTCCCTGATTATCATTATCTTCTTCTGGTGAAATCTGTTCATCAGAAGAAGTATCATTATTCCCTGTATCATTCTGTGATTCAGTCTGTTCCTGCCTTGTCTCATCCTGACTTATAACATATTTCATTGGATTACTGAACATTGAACTGCACCCTGTCAACATCAGGAATGCAATCACAAAACCAGACATTGTTATACAAAACTTTTTATTAATCATTTATTAACCTCTTGCAGAAACATTAGTAAGCTGTAAATCCTACCTGTATCAGATTATAGTAAGAATTCCAAGTGATTTAAGAAGGAGAAGGAATAAAAGAATTGGAGCAACCCACTTTACCATAACTGTATAAAGGCCCTTTCTTCCCATCTTAATTCCTGATTTCTCAACTTCATCTATAACAGTCTTTGGCTTAAGTATCCATCCAATAAGTATACATGTTCCTATAGAAACTATTGGCATAAGTACATTATTGCTGACATAATCCATAATATCAAGCACCTGTGCATGTACTCCGTTAGGAAGCTTAATATCAAAGAGCAGCTTATTATATCCTAAGCATACGATAACTGCAACAGCTATACCAATTACAGTTTCTATTGCTGTAGCCTTGTTTCTGTTTAACTTAAATTCATCCATAAAGCTTGAAACAATAGCTTCCATAATTGAAACTGCACTTGTAAGGGCTGCAAAGAATACCATTGCAAAGAATATTGCACCAATTACATTTCCTGCAAATCCCATAGAATCAAATACTTTAGGAAGCGAAACAAACATAAGACTTGGACCTGATGCTGTCATTCCGTCTCTTCCCATGAATACAAATACAGCAGGAATAATCATTACACCTGCAAGAAATGCAACTATTGTATCAAATAGCTCAATCTGGTTAATTGACTTTCCAAGATTAGCATCATCACTTACATATGAACCATATGCAATCATAATACCCATAGCAACACTTAAACTGTAGAAAAGCTGTCCCATTGCGTCCATAAGAACTGTACAGAACTGCTTAACAGTAATTCCTTTCATGTTAGGAATTACATAAGCACCTAATCCCTGTAAACCTGTTCTTGTTGTGCCATCAATGTCTGTATATGAAATTGTAAGTGAATATACAGATACACCAAGAACAAGCACAATAAGTAATGGCATGATTATCTTTGATGATGATTCAATACCGCTGTTAACACCACGGAATATAATAAATGCAACAATTATTGTAAACACAAGCATCATTATGATTGGCTCTGCTGTCTGACCGATAAATCCTGAGAAGTATCCGTCCTGTGCTGCTGCATGTCCATTACCTGTAATATAAACAAGAAGATACTTAAGTACCCATCCACCGATTGTTACATAGTATGGAAATATCATCATAGGTACAATACACGCAATAATACCCAGTGGCTTCCACTTACTCTTTAACTTGCTGTAAGCTGTAAGCGGACTCTGCTTTGTCTTTCGTCCAATAGCAATTTCTGTTGTGAGTAGAGTAAAACCAAATGTTAATGCTAAAACAATGTAAATAACGAGGAATAATCCGCCTCCATCTTTAGCTGCCAAATAAGGAAATCTCCATATGTTACCAAGTCCTACAGCACTACCCGCTGCTGCAAGGACGAACCCTATAGAGCCCTTGAATGAATTACGATTTTCGTTCATTTCATAACCTTCCCTTTTTTTTAAATATACTTATAAATTATACCTAATAATCTATATAAGGTCAAGGAAAGCGTTACATCATATTAGTCTTCTCTACATACAATATATACATTGGAATAACATTATTTTTGATAATATACTTAGCCTCAAATGCTTGTAAAGTGCTCTTTTGCAAACTGCATATCCTGTACCACTTCTACAGTTCCAAGATAAATACCTTTTTTGTCTCTCACTGCATAATAAGTTACTAAAAATGGTTTTCCTTGCTTTTCCATCCAGACCGGAACGCTATCCCTAGTATGATTTTTAAAACTTTCTATAATGGAACGAACCATTGGCTCTATCTTAGGCGGATGACAAGAGAATACTTCTCTGTCAATTGCCATGCCAGGTCGTTTGAACACTTTCGCTCCTTCGTTAAAGAAACGATTTATATTATTATCATCGATAAATGTAATCTCTATTGGCAATGTATTAAGCATAGCTTCCAGCTGTGCTACACTCATATGTCCACCTCCCATTACTATTTCACCTTCATTAATAGCCGCCTTATGACGATTCTTTTTATCCTGCACATATTTTTCTGCTTCTTCCCATCTATTCTCAATGCCATACACTAATGCATAGTCTTTGGCATCTTCATAGATTCCATACCATTCTTCGACTGTAAAATTCACTGCGCAGATAGGGAACAATATATTATTCTCTTTATAAATCATTTCATCCGCTCTTGTTAAAACAGCCTGTACTCTATTAATCCATTCTTCGTCATGATTGCTTTCTTTATCTATTGCTGCTAATTCATCTCTGATTTCATCATCAACAGTCCACATAACATCCGATGGTCCTGAAATTTCATAGCGAACTTTAAGGAGTGGATAAATCAAATCACCCTTTTTTGCATAGTGTATTGCTATTTGTCTAAAATCTGATATTTTTTTGCTTACATCTTCGCCCTTTTCTAGTGCACCTCTAATATCTGATATTTCTTTACTAAACTTCTCATTTTCTTCTGTAAAAGAATAAAGAGGATGCCCCTTTGTTTCTCTGAGTGCTTTTGCAAGCTCATGTTTTCTGACATACGCATCCGGCATAATTTTCATTTCGGATCTTTCTTCTTTTTTTAAAGATTCTTCGACTGCCTTTTCAGCATTTACTATTTTTTCTTCTTTAGTTAAGCCATGAAACAATGCACTATGTATTTTACCACCTTTCACCTATTTTGTTTGGTTCCCTCATGATTATTTATTTAATAACTTTTTTATATCCTCTTCAGGTGTACTAATTGGAGAAAGCCCATAATTCTCTACCAGGAAATTCAGCACATTTGGCGAAATGAATGCTGGTAATGTTGGTCCTATGTGAATGTTCTTTATTCCAAGATAAAGAAGCGTAAGTAAAATACATACAGCCTTCTGCTCGTACCATGAAAGTACCATTGATAGCGGAAGTTCATTCACATCACATTCAAATGCTTCTGCTAAAGCGATTGCGACCTTGATTGCACTATAAGCATCATTACACTGTCCCATATCCATGATTCTTGGAAGTCCTCCTATTGTTCCTAAATCTAAATCATTGAATCTGTATTTTCCACATGCAAGCATCAAAATAATGCTGTCTGCAGGAGACTGTTTTACAAACTCTGTGTAGTAATTTCTTCCTACTCTGGCTCCATCACATCCACCAACCAAGAAGAAATGTTTAATATCTCCATTCTTTACCGCTTCAATCACCTGATCTGCTACAGATAATACAGTTCCATGTGAGAAACCAGTTGTTACCTGTATTCCACCATTAATTCCAGTCATATGCTGATCTTTGGTATATCCACCTAAGGCGAGTGCCTTTTCAATAACTGGTGTAAAATTCTTTTCTTCTCCTATGTGTACAATTTCTGGATAAGATACAACTTCTGTTGTAAATACTCTGTCTGCATAGCTTGGTTTTACAGGCATAAGACAGTTCGTTGTATACAGAATTGCTCCAGGAATATTATCAAACTCTTTCTGCTGATTCTGCCATGCTGTACCAAAGTTTCCCTTTAGATGAGAGTACTTCTTGAGTTCTGGATATGCATGTGCTGGAAGCATTTCACCATGTGTATAGATATTGATTCCCTTATCTTTTGTCTGCTCTAATAAAAGTTGTAAATCTTTTAAATCATGACCTGTAATAATAATAAATGGTCCTTTTTCAATTGTAAGAGGTACCGTTGTTGGTACAGGAGTTCCATAAGTTGTAGTATTTGCTTGATCTAAAAGCTCCATACATCTTAAATTAACTTTTCCAACCTCTAATACGATAGGAAGTAGTTTATCCATTCCCCAATCTTTCATTCCGATTGCAAAAAGTGCCTTATAGAAGAATTTGCTGATTGTTTCATCGGTATATCCAAGCACACTTGCATGATATGCATATGCAGCCATTCCACGAATTCCAAAAAGTATTAAGGATTTTAATGAACGAATATCTTCATCAGTAGTCCAGAGAGTACTCATATCAAAATTATTGTTTCTTCCACATGAGTCAGAGCATGTAAAGCAATTTGGTACTAATTTCTTTTTTGTATCTTCTATCTTATCAATTAAAAGCTTTAATGTTTCATCATTAAAGTTTACATTTGTAATAGTTGTAAATAATCCCTCAAGAACTAATTGATTCATCTCTTCAGTTACAAGCTGCTCATTACCCTCAGTTGCACGAGCAAGTCCAATTAATGCTCCTGTAAGCTCATCCTGTAATCTTGCAGTATTGGCAGACTTTCCGCATACTCCTGTATTTCCGGTACATCCTGTGCATCCTGCTGTCTGTTCACATTGATAACAAAACATCTTATTTTCCATGTTCTTCTCCTTTTCTATTGCTTTATTCATCATCTTTTGTTGCTTAATGGAACTATATCAAACTTACATTAATCATTCTGTTGCCTAGGCAACATTTTCGTATTATTTTCAACTTTTGTGATATACTAAGGAAAAGATAAAAAGAAGGATGAAAAATCTCATGGAAAAATATATTAACATTTTAAAGAATACGCCTTTGTTTCAAGGAATTTCAGAAGCAGAAATTCTTCCAATGCTTAAATGTCTATCTGTCAGCATTAAAAATTATTCAAAAGGCGAATATCTGTTAAGAAGTGGAGATAAGGTACAAACTATCGGCATGATTCTATCTGGTCAGGCTCTCATAATAAATGATGATGTTTGGGGAAATCGCAATATTATTACAGAGCTATCATCAGGAATGCTCTATGGCGAAAGCTATGCCTGCATCAGTAGTGTTCCTGCTCAAATCAGTGTTATTGCTAATGAAAATCTCACCGTCATGCTTTTCAATATAAATCATATTGTTACAACCTGTTCTTCATCTTGTAGTTTCCATACAAGATTGATTCATAACCTTTTAGAGATAATAGCACGAAAAAATGTAAGATTGATGAACAAAATAGATCATGTTTCTAAGAAAAATTTACGTGACAAGATACTTAATTACTTGTCTAGCGAATCTATGCACGCTGGCTCTAACACATTTACAATCCCTTACGATAGACAAGGGCTGGCAGATTATCTGAATGCAGACCGAAGTGCTCTATCTAGTGAATTGAGTAAATTACAAAAAGAAGGTGTACTCTCTTACAAGAAAAACACCTTCTCTTTGAGGGTATAAAACCATTCTGGGAAAGGGAATGGATGTGGATTGGTCAAAAACAAATCAGGGGCGCAAATACTATAACACACAGTCAGCTGTGGATTTTGCGGCGGCGGGGATTTCGCATGTAAGAATCCGTATTGCGGACAAAGTGGACCAAGAACTGTTGGAGGGACTTGACCGGCAGATTCGGGACTGCCTTGATAATGGGATTATTCCCATTATAGCTTATCAGGCGGATGCATTCAAAAATGACCCAAGTGATAAAAATATAGAAAATGTTGTTACGTGGTGGTCGGAAGTGGCCGAACACTATCAGGATAAATCTCTGATACCATCTCCAGCCACAATAAAATGAAGAGCAGCCAATATTATACCGATAACTATCAATATAATTCCATACGATTGAGCTGGGTAGATGCCACCCAGCTCCTATAGAGTCTCCTGTACATACATTTTTAGTCACTATAATGCCTTCTTAGGACATGCTTTGACGCATTCCATACACAGAATACACTCTGTTCCATTTTCTCTTTTACGGGAATTATCTGTTACATCAACATTCATCGGACATACTCGCTTACACTTTCCACAGGAAACACATCTTTCCTTATCACACTTCACACGAAGTAGGCTAAAATAACTCATTGGCTTTAAGAATACGGTAATTGGGCAGATATATTTACAGAATGCCCTATTATCCCGAAACGCAAATGCCAGAATGATTCCAATGGCATAATACAGGATATTGCCAACAAGAAATGCCCAGAACATAATTTGCTCGATATTCTCCACGTGGCATAAAAACAGTGCTCCCACAAAAACAAGTGATGCGGTAAAGGTGATATATCGGATAAAACCGATTCTTCTGGCATGTCTATAGTTTAACTGAAAAAGTAAAAGCCCTAACGCTATTGCCGAGCCTATATAACTGAAATTCAGAAGATAAAACAGATTATCCTTGGTCAACCATAATGTAACTGCAACAATTTCAAATACAAGCCACATTCCAAGTGGAATCAGCCATTTTTTCTTTGTATTCAATTTCTGTTTCCTCCGTAACTTTATACTTCAAAAATTTTTCTTACCCTTATTGCTCCTGTTCTATCCTTCGCAATTATCTTATCCAGTAATCAACCATGTTTTTATTTTACAGTTTTTCTTTCAAATATATATTCTCTATCCGATGATATATCATCTCTAAACACATATCCAAGATGGTCAAATTCCTTAATGTCATCTGGATTTTCAATATGATTTTCTGCCATATATCGTACCATTTCACCACGAGCCATCTTGGCATATGTGCCTTTTGTGATAAGCCTGCCACCAGACTGCTCACAAAATGAAATAGTTATATACCTGTCATCAGGTGTCAGATATTTTTCAATACATTTAGAGTATTCTTTTGAAGCCAGATTAATAATAATCCTGCTGTCATCTATAACTTTCCGATACAAATTATCTCCCCAGAAATCATACAGATTCGTGGAATCACCTATCGCTGCCTTTGCCTGCATTTCAAGCCTATATGGTGTGATACCATCCATAGGTTTTAATACTCCATAAAATGCTGATAATATCCTCAGGTGTTCCTGCACATAATCAAAATGCCCATCTTCAAATACAGCTGGTGCCATATATTGATAAGCAATCCCTTCATATGCCAATACTGCCGGAGTAAGCTGCTTTTGAAAATTCATTGTCTTAATCCGTTCAATATTCTCTGTCGTAATTTTATCATTGCATTTCCACAATTTCTTTAATTCTTCTTCCGTTCTTCCCTGCATCCACCCAAGAATTTCTTCTGCTTTCTCTAAAAATACCGGACTACTCATGGTATCTATGCTGTCAGTATCCACTTTCATCTTCTTTGCAGGTGATAATATTATCTTCATCAGCTTAATTCCTGTAACATTTTTTCCGGATCATCTGCAGCTTTTACTTTGTCATTTGCCTTTATTATGATACCATTCTCATCAATAAGATATGTTGTTCTGACAACTCCCATTGACACTTTTCCATAATTCTTCTTTTCTTTCCATACATCATAAGCCTCAATCACTTTGCGCTCAGTGTCAGATAAAAGTGTAAATGCAAGTCCATATTTTTCCTCAAACTTCTTGTGGGATGCAACAGAATCCTTGCTCACCCCGAGTACAACAGCTCCCTTTTCGCAAATCTGCGGATATCTTTCTGAGAAACCACAAGCCTGCTTTGTACATCCAGATGTATTATCCTTTGGATAAAAATACAGAATTAGTTATTAAGCATTTCCACAATCCATGAAGATTGCAGTATGCATATACTTCCTCTACCAGTTCTCCTTCGCATAATGCAAAATCAATTGCCGGTTCCTGTCCTGGTATAAGTTCCTTTCTGTAATCTTCTTTCTATTTACAGCTCTAATGTGTCAATTATATTCTTTAATGCGTCTGCTGATTCTTTTAGCTTCAATGCTTCTTCTCCACTAAGATTAATCGGTATATCAGATTCAATTCCGTCTGCACCAACAATAACAGGCATACTTAATACAACATCATCAATCTCATATACTCCATGTATCATGTGCGATACAGGAAGTATTGATTTTTCGTCACGCATAATTACTTCACAGATACGTTTTACTGACATTGCAATTCCATAATATGTCGCATGCTTCTTATTGATAATCTCATAGGCACTGTTTTTGACAGCATCTGCGATTTCCTTCGTGTTTTCCTTATGGTTATAATGTCCTCTCATCTCACACATGTCACTAAGCGGAACACCGGATACATTGGCAGATGACCATGCCACAACTTCACTGTCTCCATGCTCTCCTACTATAAATGCATGCACGCTTCGGCTGTCCACTGATAAATGCTGTCCAAGCTTGCTTCTAAGTCTTGCACTGTCAAGAACTGTTCCTGAGCCGATAACTCTTTCCTCCGGAAGTCCTGACAGTTTGATTGCAACCTGTGTCAGAATATCCACAGGATTTGCTACAACCAGAAGGATTCCTCCAAAATCTCTTTTGGTAATTTCCGGAATAATGGACTTAAATATTGCCACATTCTTATTTACCAGATCAAGTCTTGTTTCTCCTGGCTTTTGTCCTGCACCTGCTGATATAATTACAATTGCAGCATCTGCCACATCATCATAATCACCAGCATATATTTTCATTGGGCTGGCAAATGGTATTCCATGACTGATATCCATAGCCTCTCCCTCTGCCTTATTCTTATCCGCATCTATCAAGGCAATTTCAGTGAATAATCCACTCTGCATAAGCGCAAATACAGATGCCGAGCCTACGAATCCGCAGCCTATCATAACTGCCTTTTTTGAATTTGATTTTTTCTTATTCATTCAATCATCCCTTCCTTTTGTTATTCTACAATTCTTTCAAATATGTATTCATTACCTGACGAAATTTCGTCTCTGAATACATAACCAAAACAGTAGGTGTAAGTAGTTTATACAGATTCATAGAATTAATTCTCGCTATGTTCTGTGCTGGTGATACTATAATTTTCATCAATAATGAAATATCTTTTTTAAGTTAAAGATTATTGATTGCCCCAGCCAGTTATTTTGTCTGACTGGGGCATACTTTATTAAAATATAATTGCGTAACAAACAGTTCTATAATCTTTCAGGATTATCATATATATTTATATATTCAGCTACAGATCTGTCAAATGTCTTGATATGACCAAACAGCCAGTCAATAACATTGATTTTTACCTGCTCCATAAACTTTTCATCTGGTCCCTCATTTTCATCCAGATAATCATAGAGTTCCTTAACAGTATGCCTGAACTCCTCATGCTTCTTTATATGTTCCTCCAAGCCTGGGTAATCAACGTCTTTCTGCAGTTTTTCTTCTTCTTTGAAATGAAATTCTGTATATTCATCAAGATAATCAAGCATTTTAATTGCCTTTACTCTTGCATCTTCTGATTCACATGCACTCACAAACTGCTGAATACGATCAATCAGCTCCTTATGCTGCTCGTCTATTGTCTTATTGCCTGTTATTAAATTATCATCAAATGTAATTACTGTCATAAAAACCTCCTTACAATCCACCTCATATATGTTAAAATAAATGTTACTATAATAGAAAGCTGGTACTTATATGCAAATCAAAGACCTGTCTATTTTCCATAATCTGGATGACGCTGAATTTAAGAAAAGTCTCGTTTGTACTCAGTCCGTCATTCATGAATATAAGAAAAACGATTATATATTCTTTCAGGGTGATGTTCCCAATAAGCTCTACCTCATTCTCGATGGTGAAGTAGAACTTGGCTCCATCAATGTTAATGGTAAAGTTCTTCGTATTACCAACATTTCCGAAGGGGAAGATTTTGGCGAAGTTGAACTTTTTCTTAATAAAGACTGCTATAGCGGATATGCAAAAGCAAAAACTGATGTAAAGCTTCTTGAGATTGCAAAGGACTTCTTTGGTGGCAGGTGTGAAAAAAACTGCTCTCATCACAGCAAAGTAGTTTTTAATATGCTGGAACTCTTTGCCAAAAGAACTGATGAAAATAACCAACAGCTTGAAGTCCTTACCAGCGGTAATCTCAAACAGCGCATTGCCACATACCTATTAGAGCATGCAGATAACAACAATCTTGTATCATTATCCATGAATAGAGAAGAACTGGCTCTCTATCTGAATACAACCAGACCTTCCCTTTCAAGGACGCTTTTATCACTTCAGGAGGACGGATTTATTCATCTGTCTTCAAGGAAATCAATCAAAATTCTTGATGCTGAGGCTTTACTCTATATCGAATAAACCAGTCTTCTTATTCGCTTAGTTCTTCAAAAACATCTTTACCCAATCCACAGATTGGACATACCCAATCATCTGGAATATCTTCAAATGGTGTTCCAGGTGCAATTCCTCCATCTGGATCTCCTACCTCTGGATCGTACACATAACCACATGGTCCACATACATATTTCTTCATAATAAAAATCTCCTTTCAGATTCTGTTTTATTTATCTTATGTATGTATTATAGTATTTAGGCAAACCATATTCCGTAACATATGTTACCAAATTGCATAAATATTCTAATTTTTTTCTACTTCTTCACTTTTCTTAACTGCACCTTTGACCGAAATCATCTTATACCCAGAGAGTACAGAAAATAACATCGGTCTGCATAAATTCATTTTATTTAATCTAGTGATTACGAGTGTCCGATAGGTGGTCACTAATCTGACACTTATCGGATACTATTGGTCATTTACTGGTCACTACTGGTCACTTTTAAATAAAAATGACCAGCACTGACCACTATCTCTATTCCAATATTGTATAAATGGTATTTGTATTCTCTCCAACTTTTTCAATCTTGCCGGATTTTATTAATTTCTCTAATAAATTTCTTGCACCTGTTCTAGACTTGTAATTGCACAAATCCATAACCTTCTGCGTTGAAATATTTCCATTCTGTCTGATATACTCTAATATTCTTTCTTCTTTCGACATTGACTTTAGTTCCACTTGGCCTGTATTTTCATTTCTAATATCTGCCGCACCCGGAATATAAACAACCTGTCCAACTTCCAGTTTTAATGTCACTCTATCTGAACGCTCTGAAAAATCAAACTCCGGTTCTTTCCAGTTACCTGCCATATTACCAGTCCTCATCAAGCTTTAATACACTTTGGTTCACTTGCTTCACCGATTGCACCAATGATGTAAAATATGCCAATAACTACTAAAAACGTTGCTAAATATGTTCCAAACGAACCTTTCTTCATACAACTCACTCTCCTTTCTTTGCTCTGGGTTAATCAAAATCATAATCGTCCGGATCTATAAAACTGTCATGCTTTATACCAATCATTATACTCTCTTTATGTCCAAAAAACAGGACTTATAGTTGCTTCTTTATGCACCAATTATAACAAAATTCAAAATATCTATGTCGCATCATAGGCGACAAAAAAGGACGCAGGATTTTCTCCCACATCCTCACATCTATCTGGCTTTATCTGTCTTTCTCTTTATGTTATGACTTTACTTTATCTGTGTAATTCCAGAATAATATATGTTTTATAATTATATTCACCCAGCTTTTTTCCTATATAGATATCTCTTTTCAAACTCGTTAACATCAATAGCTTTAGAAAAATAATACCCCTGAAATACATCACATCCCAGCTTTGTCAGATTATCAACCTGATCTTCTGTTTCAACCCCCTCTGTAATAATCAAAAGATTAAGCTCCTTTGCCATTTTTATCACAGAAGCAAGTATTATGCGGCTTTTCTTAACATTCTTAGTCTCTTTTATAAAGCCCATATCAACCTTTAATACATCAACATTAATATCCTTTAATGTATTAAGCGATGAATAACCGCTTCCAAAATCATCCATTTCAATAGTGAATCCTGCTTTTCTTAGTTCTTCCAGCTCTCCCATCAGATTAGGTACATCTGACATAATCGTAGTTTCTGTGATTTCAATTTTTAGATTAGATGGTTCTATATCATATTTCTTTATAAGACCTGCAAATGTGTTAAATATATCAATATAATAAAAATCCTTAGGAGATATATTTACCGATATGCTCATATTGATACCAACTTTCTTCCACTCTCCTAACTTAGCCGCTGCCTGCTCCCAGATATATCTGTCAAGTCTGCTTATGAGCCCAGACTTCTCATATACAGGTATAAAGTCTATTGGTGAAACAATCGTTCCATCTGGCTTTATTCTTCTTACTAAAGCTTCTGCACCTGTAAGCCTCCTTGTTTTTGCAGAAATCTGTGGCTGAAGATACATCTTGAACTCACTGGCTTTTATAGCATCATCAAATTCATCAACTATTGTCTTATATTTAATAGCAGCTTCAAGCATTGTGTCATCATAATAAGCAATAAAGCTATGTGTATCATCCTTAATCGAGGCTACTGCAAATGAAGCCTTGTCACACATAAATGATAATGATGCATTCATATTATCAGTCCTGTATATCCCAAAACAGACTCTGACATTATATACTGAATCAGAAAGCACATCCTGTAATGTCTCCCTGCATTCATAAAGATGTTCTTCATTAAATGTAGCTTCATCTGCAATCACTACGAAATGATCTTCACCAACTCTTCCGTATAAATATCCATCTACCGCATGTTTTTTTATTATATCTGCCTGCAAGCTTATCATGTCCGGCCTCATGTCTTTTATCCTTGTCTATTTTTATAATCATATACTGAAACACTATTACTGCTAATAATAATGCTACTACAATTCCTATTATCATACGTTTAACCTTCTGCCATCCAATCTTTTTCCCTTCATTAACCGCTTGTTTTCATACATGCGGCTGTCTGCACGCTTAGTAAGCTCTTCCATAAGATAATAATGCTCTCTTGTGCTTATTTCATATCCTTTGGCATATGAAATCTTAATATTGTTTTTTTCATTGTAAACATTTATTTTTCTTTCAAGACTATCCAGAATCTGGTGTATCTCTACTGCATTTGTCTTCTCCAGAATAACGCAGAATTCATCAACACCTATACGGTACGCACTAATACGTTTATTCTGCACGCCTGCAAGTATAGCTGAAAAGCTCTCAATATATCTGTCCCCCATCTCGTGTCCAAGAGTATCATTAACTCTTTTCAGATTATTAAGATCAAACATTATAACTCCCACTAAAAATGTATCATCTGCATTATTAAGTCTGATTATATGATTCTGGTATGCCAGCTTGTTATTAATCCCTGTTACATCTGTATAAGCCATACTGTCAACATCTGCGTTTATCCTTGAACTGACAAAGAATACAGCAAGTATGATTATATCAAGAATCAGTGCTGTACACGAAAGAATCCTCGGAAACATTTCGTTATGTTTTAGCACATAAACAGTAAGATATATCTGTATAGCTATCAATATAGTCATCATGACACTCATTCCAAGGAGTAAGCTTTTAATATATTTCCTATTAGACATAACTCTCTCCTTTACATCAGGCAACTATAATACGCTTAACATACTCCTTAGCAAGCCCTATTTTAATATCCTTAATAACTACTACATAATTTCCATTTATTTCAGATAGTACACTTATCTTACTACCCACAACAAATCCAAGACTTTGAAGCCTGTGTACCATATCTTTGTTTCCAACAATTCTCTGAATTATATATATTTTGTTTTTATCTGCAAGATTTAGTGGCATAATCAAAAATCTCCTGTTTAATGTGTCAATAGGTTAGCATCTACTAACTTCGCAGATAGAATTATATCATCCTCTTTTTATCTGTCAATAAAAACACCATACCTTTTTCCTATGTTTATATTAAAATACACCCGTTTGATTCACTTATCCTGTTGTTCAAATATCTTTGTAAAGTAAGAGCATGATAACAGATAACTCTGCAACTAATGCAAATAACATGCTATATTATTCCCATAAATAATAAGAGATATCATATCAAAATGATATGATACCCCTTATTTTCATTACATTATTTAATTATTATCAGATTAGTTATTACCACGATTATCAATCTTAGCAATATCAACTATAGATAATTCCTGATTATTGAATGCATGCTCAAGACTTGATATAAGTGCATGGGCTGTATCAAGACTTGTAAGGCAGTGAACGCCTGTCTCGATAGCATATCTTCTGATAAGGAATCCGTCCTTGGCTCTCTCAATTCCATTCTCTGGTGTATCAATTACAAGGTCAATCTTATGCTCTAAGATAAGGTCAAGAAGTGTAGGTGCTTCCTGTCCAATCTTATTAACCTGAATTGCATGTACGCCATTTTCCTTAAGAACCTTGGCTGTTCCTCTTGAAGCATATATCTTATAACCAAGTGCTTCGAATCTTTGTGCGATATCAATACCATCCTGCTTATCCTTATCTGCCAGAGTCATGATAATCTGTTTATGCTTTGGAAGTCTGATTCCTGCTCCCTCGAATGCCTTATAAAGTGCCTCATCAAAGCTCTTAGATATACCAAGACACTCACCTGTAGACTTCATCTCTGGTCCAAGGCTGATATCGGCGCCTCTGATCTTCTCAAATGAGAATACAGGCATCTTAATTGCATAGTAATCTGCTGCCTTCTGAAGTCCCGGCTCATATCCTAATTCCTTAATCGTCTTACCGATAATAACCTGTGTCGCAAGTTTAACAATAGGAATACCTGTAACCTTACTGATGTATGGTACTGTACGGCTTGAACGAGGGTTAACCTCAATTACATATACCTGGTCATTATATACGATAAACTGAATGTTAATCATACCCTTTACATGAAGAGCTCTTGCAAGTCTTCCTGTATAATCTTCAATCATGTCTACAATCTTAGGTGATATAGACTTAGCTGGATATACTGAAATACTGTCTCCTGAGTGGATACCGGCTCTCTCAATATGCTCCATGATACCAGGAATGAGAATATCCTGACCATCGCATACAGCATCAACTTCGATTTCCTTACCCATAAGGTACTTATCAACAAGGATTGGGTGATCCTGCTTAATTCTGTTGATGATATTCATGAATTCAACTACATCTTCATCAGATACAGCAATCTGCATACCCTGTCCACCAAGTACATATGAAGGTCTTACAAGTACAGGATATCCAAGCTCATTAGCTGCCTTAAGAGCTTCATCAACTGTAAATACAGTCTGTCCCTTAGCTCTTGGAATCTGTGTCTGCTCAAGAATCTCATCAAAAAGCTCTCTATCCTCAGCAGCATCTACATCTTCTGCCTTAGTTCCAAGAATAGGAACTCCCATCTTCATAAGTGCTTCTGTAAGCTTGATAGCTGTCTGTCCACCAAACTGTACAACTGCACCGTCCGGCTTCTCAAAATCTACAATTGATTCAACATCTTCTGCTGTAAGTGGTTCAAAGTAAAGCTTATCAGCAATATCAAAGTCAGTAGAAACTGTCTCTGGGTTATTATTTATAATAACTGTCTCGAAACCTTCTTTTTTGAATGCCCATGTACAATGAACTGAACAGAAGTCGAACTCAATACCCTGTCCGATTCTGATTGGACCAGAACCAAGTACAAGAACCTTCTTCTTATCCTTAGTCTCTACAGCTTCATTCTCACTGCCATATACTGAATAATAGTATGGTGTTGTAGCTGCAAACTCTGCTGCACATGTATCAACCATCTTAAATGCAGCATGAATATTATACTTGTCTCTTAATTCCTTGATTTCTCTTTCTGTGTGACCTGTTAAATCGCCGATAACATTGTCAGGGAATTCAATTCTCTTAGCTTCTCTTAAAAGGCTCTCTGTAAGAGGTCCTCTCTTAAGAGCATTCTCCATATCAACAATAATCTGGAGCTTATCAATAAACCATAAGTCTATCTTAGTAATATCATGCATCTTGGCTGCAGAAATGTGTCTTCTTAAACCTTCAGCTATCTTCCAGATTCTTCTGTCATCTACAATTGCAAGCTCTTCAAGAAGCTCTTCATCTGTAAGGCCTGTAAAGTCATATGACATAAGACTGTCAACATGCTGTTCAAGAGAACGTATAGCCTTCATAAGACCACCCTCGAAGTTATCAGAAATACTCATAACCTCACCTGTAGCCTTCATCTGTGTTGTAAGTGTTCTCTTAGCTGAGATGAATTTATCAAATGGGAGTCTTGGAATCTTAACTACGCAGTAATCAAGTGCTGGCTCGAAGCTTGCATATGTCTTTCCTGTAACCGCATTCTTAATCTCATCAAGTGTATAACCAAGTGCAATCTTAGCTGCAACCTTAGCAATAGGATAACCTGTTGCCTTAGAAGCTAATGCTGATGAACGGCTTACACGAGGGTTAACCTCGATTACACAGTACTCAAAGCTGTCTGGATGAAGTGCATACTGTACATTACATCCACCTGTGATGCCTAATTCATCAATAATTCTTAATGCAGATGTTCTTAACATCTGGTATTCCTTATCTGAAAGTGTCTGTGAAGGAGCTACTACAATACTATCACCTGTATGAACACCAACAGGGTCGATATTCTCCATATTACAGATAGTAATACATGTTCCGTTGCTGTCACGCATTACTTCATATTCAATTTCCTTCCAGCCGGCGATACAACGCTCAACTAAAACTTCGCCAACTCTTGAAAGTCTTAATCCATTCTCAAGAATTTCTCTTAATTCCTGCACATTGTTAGCGATACCACCGCCGCTTCCACCAAGTGTGTAAGCTGGACGCAGAACTACCGGATAACCAATCTTAGCGGCAAATGCTTCGCCATCCTCAACATTGTTAACAACAAGTGATGGTGCACATGGCTCACCAATCTTTTCCATAGTTTCCTTGAACATAAGGCGGTCTTCTGCCTTCTTGATTGTAAGTGCAGTTGTACCGATAAGCTTTACATTATGCTCCTCAAGGAAGCCTGTCTCTGCGATTTCCATTGCAAGGTTAAGTCCAGCCTGTCCACCAAGTGTAGGTAAGATGCTGTCTGGCTTTTCCTTTAAGATAATCTGCTTTAATGCTTCAACTGTAAGAGGCTCAATATATACCTCATCAGCAATATCTTTATCTGTCATGATAGTAGCAGGGTTAGAGTTAACCAGTACTACCTCAATTCCTTCCTCTTTAAGAGAACGGCATGCCTGTGTTCCGGCATAGTCAAATTCTGCTGCCTGACCAATAACGATTGGACCAGAACCTATAACTAATACTTTCTTAATACTCTCAATCTTTGGCATGTTCTTAGTCCTCCTTCTTCATCATATCCATAAATCTGTCAAACAGGTACGCTGTATCCTGTGGACCTGCGCAGGCTTCTGGATGGAACTGTACTGTGAATATATTCTTACCAACATATTCAAGTCCCTCATTAGTCTTATCATTAACATTCTCAAATGCAGGTACTGCAACCTTACTGTCTAATGTGCTTTCATCTACAACATAACCATGATTCTGTGATGATATATAACATTTGCCAGTCTTTAAATCCTTAACAGGGTGGTTAGCACCTCTGTGTCCGTACTTAAGTCTGTGAGTATCAGCTCCTGTAGCAAGTGCCATAAGCTGATGTCCAAGACAGATTGCAAATATTGGTACATTGCTGTTATACAGCTTCTTAATCTCTTCAATTATCTCTACACATTCCTTAGGATCTCCAGGACCGTTAGATAACATAATTCCATCAGGATTAGATGCAAGAATCTCTTCTGCCTTAGTATATGCAGGATATACTGTAACTTCACAGCCTCTGTTATTAAGTGATCTTGCAATATTCTTCTTTGCTCCAAAGTCCATAAGAGCAACCTTAGGTCCTTTTCCTGTAAGGACATACTTTTCTGAACATGTAACCTTTCTTACAACACCCTTAACACTGTACTCCTTAATCTTAGGAAGTACCTCATCAAGATTGTAATTCTCATTAGTTGTAATCATACCGTTCATAGTACCCTTTTCTCTTAATATCTTAGTAAGGGCTCTTGTGTCAATCCCACAAATACCTGGAATATCATTATCAAGAAGGAATTTCTGGATAGGATCTTCATTTCTGAAGTTGCTTGCCATTCTGGAAAGTTCACGTACAATATATCCATCTGGCCATGCTTTCTGGGATTCCATATCCTTATAGCACACTCCGTAATTACCGATAAGAGGATATGTCATTGTTACTGCCTGTCCTGCGTATGAAGGATCAGTCAGCACCTCCAGATATCCTGTCATAGATGTGTTAAAGACAATCTCACTAATAACTTCGCGGGTCGAACCTATGCTGGTTCCTTCAAAGACCGTTCCATCTTCAAGTATCAAAAATGCTTTCATGAATGCCACCTTAATTCCTTTCGTTTATTTAATTTAATCATATGCCAAGAGACGCTAAAATGACTTTTGCGCAAAAAAAAAGACACAAAAATGCCTTTTTTCTCTCAAACTTTACAATATGTTACCATAGTTAAATATAATTTTCAAGCAAATATTTAACTATGTTTTGCATAAAAATGCATACTTAAATGTATATACTGAATATAACAGCCCATAACAGTTCCAAACCTTTTTAAGACCTGTTATGGGCAGCATAATAAATTATCTAATCTGTGTTATTACCTGATCATTAACTGTCCATATCTGTATGCATTTATCATCCGGCACATTCCTTCCTCCATCACTCCCACCAATGCCATATTCATCAAACCAGTTCTTGGCATTATTATACACAGAATCATTTATAAGTTCTTTATTATATGTACTGCTTGAAACTTTCAGACATATTCTCTTTTTCTTCGACCACTGTGCATATATATTATATATACCTCCATCGTCATCCACCAGCTTTGAAACAACAGCACCCTTTTCATATCTTGTTCCATCCCCATCCCTGTCAGAATTCCATGAATCAAGATTATATCCCGGTCTTAAAAGTTCATTAGGAAGATGATTATCCTGCTCATAACCTGTTACAATTATTGTATCATTTCCATATCCGCCATTGACATCAATACCAATGCTATATGAGTTTTCTTTCCACACAGCATTTAAATTCACTATATCTCCATCTGTATAAGATAATATATTTCTGGCATTTTTATATGGCATTATTAATGTGTCATCATTCTTTTTCCAGCATGTTCCTGTCCACCCTGAAATTCCATATATATCAGAAACTTCCGGAAGCTCTCCTGTTCTGTCAAACACAAACATCCTTTTATAGTACCCCGATTCATCCCACTGCCAGCCTGCAGCACTCCTGTTTTCCAGATTCCCGCTGGCATCTTGTGGTTTATTCCCATACAAATGTACCTCATAAACTATCGGGCGTATATAAATATTAACAATTACATCAGCTAGTACAGTACCACTAAATTCTCCACTACAATCCCCATCAACTTTCCAGCCCGGATTAGTATTTACACTGATTGAATATATAGAATCTCCTGTTATTTTTTCTGAATATTCATACACAGAATTCTTCTCTCTCTGACCATTAATGTCTATGTTCATTCTTGCATGACTGTTATAGCTTTCTTCCTTCTTCCACTCTTCATTATCAGACAAGTAAAATATATTAACCTTAACATCATAGTCACAGCGCTTCCACTTTGCCTTTATCGTAATGTTTTTATCTGTATAAGCACCGATATCAACCCGTACACCTGCTGCTCCAAAATCATTATATGATTTCCCTGCACCATAAACTTCCCAACCTTCAAATATATAACCTTCTCTGTAAACTCCATTAATCCTTACATATGGAGTCACACCCACACAGTCATAATAATTAGAAACAGTTGTTCCATCTTTAGGTACAGAAGCATTATAACCTTTTATTGTGTGATATTTTCCATATTTATCAGCCAGATATTCACCTACCCTCAGATCTTTAAACCACTTCCCGGCATTGGGTCCCCTGTCTTCCTGTGATTCATAATATATATCTGTGCATTTACCACCACCTAAATCAATGGTTATACTATGTTCAACCTTATACTCATCCACTGCTGCAAATATAGCAGCTCCCGTTGCACACACTGCAATAATAAAAAATATGACTCCAATAATAATTTTTCTTTTCAAATGTTTCATAGAATTCTCCTCATACATGCTCACAATTCACACATGGCAGCACCCGAAAAATCCATAAAACAAAATACGCGCATAACAGAATACCTTTACAGATATTATATTACCACGCGTATTTATATTATGTAAATATTAAAATTGTTTTTAATAAATTTTTAATCTTTTATCTCCATCTGGCCTATATACTTCCATGTGCTTCCATTATCTGAAGACTGGTATTTTGCTGCTGTTTTACCATCATTATACATGCCATTCTTTCCCTGTGTAAGATAAATAGTTATTAATCCCGTAGAATCAACAACCGGCACTAATGCTTCTTTGTATACGTCATTCCATTTCAGTTGTTCTGTTGATTCTGATGTTCCATATGTCGTTCCGCTGTCAGATTTTGTTTCCTGGTTCTGACTGTTTGCTGCCGAACTATCCAGTTCCTGTGCTTCAAGCATCACCTTTGCAAATGTTTTTCCACCGTCATCAGTCTTATATAAATTGCTGTCCATGCCATCTACATAATCATAACAGAAAAAGCCGACATCCGCAGAAACATAAACAACTCCCTTTATAATATTAGTAGCAGGGCCGCTTCCCACCATGTCCCAGCTTTCACCTCCATTAGAGGTCTTATATATCTTTGATGATTCATTAGTGTCATTACTTTTAGCATATCCACATACAACAACTCCGTTATCAGAATCAAAGAACTTCACATAATAATAATCAGCATTATATATATTATCAAGTTCACATGTAGTCCAGTTTTCTCCCTTATCATCAGAATAAATAACTGTAACCGGAACCTTAGTACTGTTAGCGGTCTTCCCTCCATAAACAAATGCTGTTTTACCTGTTGTTATCATATAACTATCCTGTTTCAGGCTTGTTGTACTGTTATCTTCATATAAAAGATATGAATACGATACAGGTACAGTTATATATTTCTCGCCGCCATCATATGTAACATATAAAGAATTCTCTTTTATAGCATAATTAGCAAGCTCGTCCTTATTGGAATTAGTCGTGACCTCTGTATCGCCACCAGAATCAATACCAAGATTAGCATAATACTGCTTTAATCCATAATCTTCTGAACTCATCATAGATGTAACATAAAGTGTAGATGTTCCATTAAAATTATCGTCCATATAAAATGTCACAACCCATTCACATTTAAGTACCCCATTATCCATTATTCCATCCCATGATGAAAAATAATCAGAATTTGTATCCTGTGGTACAATCCAAAATGACAGAAGCACTGTATTACTTGCAGAATCAAGCATAGTGACTGAATCCAGACCATATTTTCTTACAGCCATGGAATATGAAATATATTTCTGCCTGAACTGGCTTATATATCCATCAAGCCATTCCTTCGAAAGTTCTTTGATATTTCTTTCTGAATAGCCCTCATCATCAGCGCCAACATCTACACTGAATGTATATCTTGACTTTATATCCAGCTTTTCCCTGTGATATCTTGAAATATAGCTGTATATAAAAATACCAATAACAATCAGGCAGAATACTACCAGAACACCATATGTAAGCATTCTTGTCTGAAATCTCTTACTTTTCTGGTTCATAGCTGCCTCCTGTCATTAAAATTCTCTTTTATTATGCATTGCTTCTCTTATAATCACCCTGTAATATTTATACCACCACAAGAAGTACATGGCACCAGCTCCAAGCACCAGCATAATTACAATCACAAACGGATGAATGGCATATATCCATGTTGCTGATACACTTCTGTTAAGCACCGGCAGACCATACGCAAGAAGAACACATATTGCCATAATTGTACCATTAAGCACACTTCTGTTCTCATATATTCCTCTAAAATGATCAAATGCTATAATTGCAAACATCTCTCCTATCGGTCTTGAACATACTGTAAGAATACACAGCATAAGACTGTTAAGAACCGGCACCTGGAAAATCATAAGAATTATAAAATAGAACACAAATTCTGTCACTATTTTGTATATGAACTTTCCAAGGAAATTCATGTACGGGCTTACGAGCATTACCCTTATCATAAGATAATCCCTGTCTCCCATTGCAAAAATCGTGGTATTTGAAAAGCTTCCACATATAGTTGATAGCATTACAAAAAGATAAATTATAGTTGTATCCTGATGAAGCTTAATCAACGGAAAGAAATGTGCCATAATCATATATGGAATAAACATAAACAGCCATACATACAATAATTTTCTTATAAACTCCCATAACAGCATAATTAGCTGTGATATAATTCCTACTGCCATCCTGCCCTTTGACTTTTCACCAAAGGCATCCTCCTTTATATGCTTTTTCACTAAAGGAAGACTTTTTATCAGACGTATACCGCCCTCTGTACCCTCATAGTATCGTAATATTTTCTCAGCAAACAGCTTTCTAAATAATCTCATTGTCTGCCTCCCCAAGTATATCTAATACAGCCTTCTTAATTTCAGGAATCTGCATCGTCTCATATGAAATCAGATTAAGTTCTCCATTATTAAGCACAACCACATCCCGTGAAATCCTGTGTGCAATATCAAGAAGTCCTGTTGACATTAATATAATATGTTCATCCTTCACCTCATTAAGCACGTCGAGCATATCATCAATATATTCTTCAGTACAATAATCAAGAGCCTCATCAAACATCATCACATATGGCTTCTGTATAAGAAATGCCGCAAGCTGCAGTCTTTTCTTCTCTTCAAAGCTATAATCTCCAATATGCTTATCCCTTATTTCTTGTGAAAGCTTAACCTTTTCAAAATAGTACTCCGGTTCTTCGCTATTCTTATTCATATCGCACAGCATGCTTATAAACTGATATCCTGTTATAAGCATAGGCAGAACGCTCTGTTTTGCAGCAAAAAACAATGTACTTTTCTCCTGAGTCTTAACCTCGCCTGAGTCCAGAGAAATATCCCCTGCTATACACTCAAAAAGAGTAGTTCTTCCAGCACCCGGACCTCCAAGAATAGGATATATCCCACCTTTATTAAATATATATTCAACATCAGTAAGAATCTCTGTCTTACCAAAACTTTTCTTCAAATGATTCAAATGTAACATTTATAAATCTCCTGCATCCAATGTGTCATATCATTATATTACATATTTATTTGGTTTGTAAACCTTCAAAACCTTATTATATTGCATTTATTCAGCAACAATGATATAATCTTGAAATATTTTGCTAATAATATAAAAAAAATGTAGAGGTGTACAGTATTGAAAGATTTTTTTAAAAGAAAAGGCTGGAGAATATGCTTTGCAGCATATATATTTATATACCTTCCATGGTTTTCAACTCTTGAAAAAGTAATTAACAGTGATTATCCCGGGCTTCATATCATCAATATTCCTTTTGATAATATGATACCTTTCTGTGAATACTTTATAATTCCATATGTATTATGGTTTTTATATGTGGTTGCAGCTTGCATATATATGTATTTTAAGGCAGATAATAAAGAATTCATACAGTTTGCGTTATCACTCATAATCGGTATGTCACTCTCTCTTACTATATGCATGATATATCCTAATGGTCTTACATTAAGACCTGATTATATACCTGATAACTTCTGTGGAAAGATAATCAATGCACTATATACAATAGATACTTCAACAAATGTATTCCCAAGTATACATGTGTACAACTCACTGGCAGTTAATTTTGCATTGCTGCGTTGCAAAGCTTTAAAGGGACATATAATAACAAAATCATTATCTTCAATTCTTTGTGTCCTTATATGCCTTGCAACCATATTCTTGAAGCAGCATTCTGTAATCGATGTAATCGGTGCAATAATTCTTTATATCGTTCTTTACATTTTCATATATGTTATTGACTACAGCCGGTTAAAGAAAGCTTAGTGGATTCTCTTTAAACATTTTGAAAGAAGTTCTATAAGAAGAACTACAACAAATAATACAATAAGAATTGAGCCAACGGCGTCCCATCTGTAATTGTTCATGTAGACAATCAGTGGGGCGCCGATTCCGCCTGCTCCAACAAGCCCTAATGTACTTGCCGACCGCACATTCACATCCAGCCTGTACATCACAGCATCCTTAAACTGGAACTTAAGCTCAGGTACTGCCACATACCGTAGTCTTGCTATGAATCCTGTTCCTGCACATTCGCACGCATTCCACGCCGCCATGTTCCAGTTGTCAACCGCAACTGTAAATCTCTTTGTCAGAAGTCCAATACTGCACATCATCATTGTAAGCACTCCGGCAAAGCTGCCAGGTCCCGTAACCCTTATGAATATAAGTCCATACACATACACAGGTACAGTTCTTATTGCCATAACAACAAGCCTGCCAATAAAAGCCACCGGTGCCGGAACGAATTTTCTAGAATTAATAAGAGTAAGTATTGCTGCAAACACTGCTCCGGCACATGTTCCCGCAACTGCGATTGCAATAGTTTCAAGCATAAGATACATAACGCCACTCTTTCCGGTCATAAACATGTATTCCCAGTCCGGATGTGTAATTCCGTGCATAATCGCACCAACAACCTTAATACCAAGCTTTGATGTTGATACATCTTTAACTGCACTGAGACTGTATACAAAAAATACCATGATACATACACTTATAATCACATTTGCAGTTGTATTTCTCTTAATACGTCCATCAAGATATGCTTTCAGGAATGTACTTATTCCCTCAATCACAAGCACTGCGGCAAAAAGCATAACAAGAATCATTCCAACCCTGCTGTATTCACGCCAGCTTATCTTTTCATTAAGCAGCAGTCCTATTCCACCCGCACCTACATAGCCAAGTATTGCCGCATGTCTTATATTAGCTTCCAGTACATAAAGCGAATTGCTAAGATATCCCGGCAGCAGTTCAATAATAACTGTCCGTGAAAATGCTTTAAATCTTCCTGCTCCTATAGCTGTAACTGCTTCATATGGCTTCAGTGTCAGGCTTTCAATATCCTCACCACCAATTCTTGCCATTACAGCCCATGTCGATACAGCTATTGCAATCGTACCCGCTGCCGCACCAAGTCCCCATATAAATGTTGCTACAAGTGCGAGTATAAGCACAGGAATTGTTCTTACGCACTGTACAATAACTCTCACTACAATCCTTACATAAGGCTTCTTAATAAGATTACCTGCATATAAAAATGCTGTAAAAAGTCCAAACATAGCACCAATAAATGTACCCGCAATCGACATCTGCACGGTCTTAATAAGTGGTTCAATAATCTTACCACAATATCCTGTATCCGGTGGGAACATTCTTTTTATGAATAATACAGCCTGACTGCCTCTATTTATAATCACATTCATATCAAAGCCTGTTACAGCAAAACAGAATATTATTATAAAAAGCATTACCAGTGTAGTAATTCTTCTTATAGCCTTCATTCTATTCATACTTTTCATACGCACCACCATATATGAATTCAACATCCTCGTTTGTTACCTCTGGCGACTTTTTATCAAGTACAAGTCTGCCATCAGCAATTCCTATAATTCTGTCTGATTTCTTCAACGCAAGCTCTACCGAATGACTGTTCATAATAACTGTTATATTGTACTGCCTGTTAAGCTGTACAAGAATATCAGTAATCTGTTCTGCACTATATGGGTCTAGCGAAGCAACCGGTTCATCCGCAAGAATGATATCAGGCTTCTGCATTAGTGCCCTTGCAATTGCAACTCTCTGTTTCTGTCCTCCTGAAAGTTTTCCCGCATACGAATACATTTTTTCAGATAATCCCACTACTTCAAGCTGCTTCCTTGCATATTCCTTCTGTTCCTTAGTAAATATACCAAAAAGTGCCTGAAAAGCATTTCTATCTGCCAATGCCCCATTAAGCACATTGTCTAAACAGGTCATTGTATCAACAAGGCAGAAATCCTGATATATAGTGCCTATTGTTTTCTGAATATCTCTTTTCTTTCTTCCCTTAAGCTTTGTAAAATCCTGGTTATCAATAATAATACTGCCTGCAGACGGTTTAATCATTCCATTAAGCAAGCGAAAAAGAGTGGTCTTTCCAGCACCACTCTTTCCAATTACTGATATGAATTCGCCCTGTTCTACTGAAAAACTAATGTTATCAAGGGCTTTGTCTCCACCTTTATATAATTTACTCACACTGTCTATCTGTAACATGTATATTGTCCTCCCAGACAGCTTAAAGGTGAATTATTTCTTTAACATATTCTGTGCCGCACGCTCTGCATCATAGTCAGAGCTTTGGGCATACTGATATCCAATATGGCTTAATACATTCAAAACTTTAAGTCCGTCTTCACTTTTTCCTATATTAATACAAGCATCTGCAAATGCTTTCTTAAAGCCTTCTGACATAATATCTGAATTCTTACTAACACATATTGTATCATCCATTATCTGATCTGTCACTGCCAAAACTGCAGTCTGTTTATAACAATCATCTGTACCACCGAATTTGCTCATCCAGTTAGCTGCATATTTTGCTCTCATATGTGCAAATCCAACGATAACATCAACCTGCCCTGCTGCAAGCCTTGACATAGATGTTGTATACGAATCAGACTGTACGACATTGGCAAGGTCACTTATCTGCTTCCCATAATTATTGTAAAGCCACAGACTTGGGTATATATAACCTGATGCTGATGAAGCACCCATTACAGCCCATGTTGCACCATTCAAATCATCCCATGTAAGCTTCTGTCCTGCATTGACCTTGGCAGCAAGCTCCTGTCCCTTAGCACTTGGTCCTGCAAGAATTATTGAACGATAATATGTTGTAAGATTATCTGTAAATGCTTCCTCCGTTCCATCATTCCAGTCCTTTGCATTAAGAGAATCCTTGTTAATAGCTTTTCTCTGTGCAGTAAGCAGAACATCACAGTCATCATCATATGTAACATAAGTTCCGCCAGAAATAAATCCTGCATCTGCTGTTCCGGCACTTAAAGCTTCTCCTACTGCACTGTAAGAAGTTCCTACTGTAATCTCAACATTGCCTACATTATACCCCTGTGTAGCAAGTTCATCTTTAATCATGCCGCCAAGAGGCTCAAGTCCTGTAAGCAGCGTATCAGCATCCTGATACGGTGCAATCATTATTCTGAATGTATCAATATCCTTAGAATCTTCTTTAGTTGTATCTTTTCCACAGCCTGTCAGCCCTGCTGATAATCCCATGCAAAATGTCGCTGTAAGTAACACAGCCATTCCTTTTTTTAAATATTTTGTTAATTTCATTATTTTGTCTCTCTTCCAATTTCCTTTAACATATTCTTATCGCTTCTAATTGTAGCACATGCAACAGTAGTAAGCATATTACCTGTAATAGTAGCAGACGCACCAGACTGAAATGCCTTGATTCCGTCTCCTGTAAGAAGTGCTCTTCCTGCACCAAGTCTTATATCAGCCTCCGGGTTAATATATCTAAAGAATGCTATTGTTCTTAATATCTCATGCTCAGTAAGTCTTCTCTCATTCTCAAGAGGTGTACCCTTAATTGGCATAAGTGCATTAAGAGGAATAGAGTCAACTCCAACTTCCGCAAGACTTATTGCCATATCAAGTCTGTCTTCCCAGTCTTCGCCCATTCCTATTATACCACCTGAACATGCCCACATACCTTCTGCTTTTACAAGCTTTAAAGTTTCAATCTTCATATCGTATGTATGTGTAGTGCATATATTAGGGAAATTTCTTCTTGAAGTCTCAATATTATGGTGATAACTTGTAACACCTGCTTCATGAAGTCTGTGAAGCTGCTCAGCATTAAGAAATCCCATAGATGCACACAGCTCAATATCACATTCTTTATTCATAGTCTCATAAGCATGAACAGCCTTTTCAAATTCCTCACCGGTAAGAGCTTTTCCAGCTGTAACAATCGAAAAACGGTCAACACCTTCTGACTCATTCAGCTTACACGCCTTTACAATATCCTCTTCTGGAAGAAAATCATATACCTCACAGTCAGTGTGATTGTGTGCAGACTGTGCACAGTACTTACAATCCTCTGGACATTTGCCGCTTCTTCCATTAATTATAGAACATAAGTCAACCTTATCTCCAACAAAATGTTTTCTTATTCTGTCCGCACCCACGCAAAGCTCATCTAAGTCACAACTAAGGAAAAATGTTAAATCATCCTGTCTTGTAATTCTTCTTCCATTAATAATCTCTTCAGCCAGTTCTAATGGTGTCATAATTAATATACCTCTTTTTAAAATTTTTATTTGATTATAGAACTGAAAATAGCGAATGTCAACAAGTTGCATCTTCCAGTTGACATTCGCTATATGTAATTACCCGCTGATATTCTTTATCTCTTACCTATATCTGCCATATCATGTATAACATCAGATATATTTTCTACAGTTGAGGTTATTCTGTTATTAAGATCTGTACAGCTCTTAGCAAGCTTTCCTACCTCTAATGCTACAACTGAAAAGCCTTTTCCAGCCTCGCCAGCTCTTGCAGCCTCAATAGATGCATTAAGTGCAAGAATATTCTGCTTTCTCTGGATACCATCAAGCTGCTTGGTATTCTCCTTAATATCTCTCACATACTCTTCACAGCTCTCAACACCACCTGTAAGCTTTGTAATCAATTGTCCATTATACTTAGAATTATATTCTGAATTAATAAAATTATTAAGTACTGCTCCTAGCAGGTTAGCTGCTGCATTAATCTCCGCCTCTGTTCTTACTGTAACTTTTCCTAACGCCTCAATATACTCATCCTCATTAATACCCAGTTCTCTTGCAACGCCTCTGAATTTCTCTTCATCTGGATGCTCAGGTAAAACCTGACCTCCGATTACAGAGCCAAGCACTGTACCATCGCTTAACTTAAGCGGAATACCAAAATCCACAAGTCCAGCATGGCAATGATATACACCTTGTCCTTCAGCATCACATTTTTCACATCTTCTGCATCCTTCCTTACTTCCTCTGGTAAGCTTCATACAGAAATCTGTAAAGTTGTAACATTCGGAAATATACTTCCCATCAGCTCCAACTGCAACCGTAGCTAATCCTGTTGCCACAGCCCAGTCAGACATAATTGATTCAAATTTCTCCATATCAGCAAAATCTTGAATCTTCATGCTTAAACCACCTCTTTTTCAATTGTTACATGTATTGATTGAATAAATTTTAACAAATAAGACCTCTAAAGTCAATGAATATGAGTAATTAGCAACATTTTTATGTACTGGCTCTGTATTAATGATGGAACAGTCTCATTCCTGTAAAGCACATAGCCATTCCACGCTTATTGGCTGTTTCAATAACCTGATCATCTCTTACAGAACCACCAGGCTGTGCTACATACTTAACGCCTGACTTATAAGCTCTTTCTATATTATCTCCAAATGGGAAGAATGCATCTGAACCGATTGTTACATCAGTATTGCCTGCAAGCCATTCCTTCTTTTCCTCTGTTGTAAATACAGATGGTTTCTCTGTGAATACTCTCTCCCAGTCATTGAGAATATCTTCATACTCATCACCAATATAAAGGTCAATTGCATTATCTCTGTCAGCACGGCCTACGCCTTCCTTAAATGGAAGATTAAGGACCTTTGGATTCTGGCGGAGATACCAGTTATCTGCCTTCTGTCCTGCAAGTCTTGTACAATGGATTCTTGACTGCTGTCCTGCTCCGATACCGATTGCCTGTCCATTCTTAACATAGCATACAGAATTAGACTGTGTATACTTAAGTGTTATAAGTGCAATAATCATATCAATCTTAGCTGATTCAGGAATTTCCTTGTTCTCTGTTACAACATTTGATAAAAGCTCCTTATCAATAACGAACTCATTTCTTCCCTGCTCAAATGTTACGCCAAACACCTGCTTTCTCTCGATTGGTTCAGGCTTATACTCAGGGTCAATCTTAATGATATTATAATTACCCTTCTTCTTAGACTTTAATATCTCAAGTGCCTCCGGTTCATAGCCAGGTGCAACAATACCATCTGAAACCTCATGCTGGATAAGCTTTGCTGTAGCAACATCACATACATCTGATAATGATATGAAATCACCGAAAGATGACATTCTGTCTGCGCCTCTTGCTCTTGCATACGCACATGCGATTGGGCTTAATTCTCCGATTGCTTCATCAACCCAGTAAATCTTCTTCTCGACATCTGTAAGAGGAAGTCCTACTGCTGCACCTGCTGGAGATACATGCTTGAAAGATGTAGCTGCTGGAAGTCCTGTAGCCTTCTTTAATTCCTTAACAAGCTGGTATCCGTTAAATGCATCAAGAAAATTAATATATCCTAGTCTGCCGTTAAGAATCTCTACAGGAAGGTCACTTCCGTCTTCCATAAATATTCTTGAAGGCTTCTGATTAGGGTTGCATCCGTATTTTAACTGAAATTCGTTCATATTCTTTCTCCTTAATTACTTTACATTCTTGTTAATAATTCTTGTTTCGTATTCACCTGTAGCAATATCAATATATCTTACAAAAAGTGAAACCTTGTTATCTGCATTAAGATTATCCCAGATCATCTGTGTGAATTCTTCAATATCACCTGATATCTTAACCCATGTAGGTTCTCCCTCATAGCTTGGAAGTGGATTGCCATCACCCATATATGTATGGATATAATGTCCTTCTCCTGCAAATGCTGCATCATATGTATATGTGTGTCTTTCACATATGTCAGGATTACCATTATGGCTCTTTAATATTGACATTGCATATGAATATTCATTATTCTCAATATGAAGCACACTTGAAATTCTTGGTGTATAGTTAGGTGCATCATGCTCATATTTTCTTACTCTTAAAGATTCTTCAAATGTTTTTCCTTCTGAAAGGCCATCATAAACCGTATCAGTCTGGTCTCCATTAGTAACTATAGTATTATTGCCAAGTACTCTTACAGGGGCATAGATAATAAGCTCTGGTGCAACTAAAAGTGTTGATGGGTCAAAAGCTTCTGTTCTGATACCCTTTCCGTCCTGTACAAATACGCGGTTACGGCTGCTCTCGCTTCTTCCCATAATAAAGTAAGCTGAAACTGCCTTCTTACCATCCTCTGACATACCGGCAACAATTCCTCTGCCCGGATAAGCACATCCTGATAATTCCTCTGAAAGGTTCTTAATTGTCATAACTGACCTCCTGTTAAATGTGATGACTGCGTTCGCTCCTAATGGTTCTTTTTCGCGAGTAGCGAAGATGCCAGAATTTCATTCTGGCATTGTCGCGGTGCTCCTCGAATATCCGTGAAAAATCCCCAATCCATGCAAGCATGATTGTGAATTTTCACTCCTATTCTCATCGCTACTAATTTGCCGCATGCGGCAAATGCAAAAGACCGCCTGGGAACGCAGCTTATAGCTTAACGTTGCCCAGGCGGTCGGCTTTTTTAATATAAACTGTACTCCCTGTGGGTTATCCCACAATGCCTATAAGGCATCTTCCGCCAGTTGTACAGCACTTATTAATAACATACAACAAAATATGTTAAATTGCAACACCATTCTTCTTAAGAAGTTCTCTTGCTGATTCAACTGAATCAACACCTGTTGCATTCTTAATTGGTGCAAATTCCTTTTCTCTTACTACCTCGAATGGCAGACAGCTGTCAAGCTCATGAATCATATCAAGAACAAGACCCTCAAACTTATATCCATTAGGCTTTTCCGGCTTAACAAGATCACCATTCGCATCAATATATGGAATCTTCTTCTCAACAATATGTAAAGGAAGATTCTTTCCAACAATTCTTTCAAGATCAGAAACCCTGAACAGATAGTTAAGAATAACTCCAAAATTATATGCAGGGTCGCCTTTTGCATTCTTAGCATCCATCATCTCTTTAGTAAGTTCATAATACTCAACAATAGAAGGCTTGCCATCTTCAAGGCACATAACACCTACCTTCTCATCAGGAGCTGCTTTTCTTACAACCTTAGAACCAACTGCACAGTGCTTTTCAATTGTAGCACCGATAAATACAGGGTCTGCAATTCTCTGAAGGACATTGTCAACAGCGAATACATTCAGCCACTCAATGCCGTTCTTCTCAAGAACCTCTGTTAATCCAGCCTTCTTTAAAGATATATACCAGCCGCCATTACCATTAGGTGATGTAGCCATTCTTCCCTTTCCTTCAAGGTATATCTTACCTTCATAATCAGTAGCTGCTGCCATCTCCTGCTTGAAGAAATGTACATATTCACTCTTATATCCAAAGAAATCCTTTTCTTCAAAGAAAGAAACTGTAGCATCATTATTCTTCTCACTTGTCATAACAAATAAATGTATATAAGTTCCTGTTTCCTTAACAACATCCATAAGATTATTAATAAGGCACTCGAATATATAAAGTTCCTTGTTAACACCTACATTATACATTCCTTTAGGATTATCAGAACCAAGTCTTGTTCCCATTCCACCTGCAAGAAGAATTGCTCCAACCTTTCCGGCCTTAATTGCTTCTACACCTGTATTCTTAAATGTATCATAGTCTGCTTCTATCTCATCAAGTTCCATTGCATCAAGAGGTGTAATTTCACCTTTCTTAACAAGCTCAGACTTATGTTCAATTGCCGATAAAACTTCCATATCAGTCTTATCAATCTGTTCAAGAAGTGCTACCTTCTCATCATCTGATAATTCATCATAATATCTTAATATCTGTTCCTGACCGTACTTTGAAAGCTTAAGCTTTGCTTCTTCTAAATTCACTCTAATTTCCTCACTTATCTAATAGCTTATTGTCTGACGACATCTTCATAATTCTAACACATTAATAGTTTCCAAGCAACTTAATTGACTCAGCTTCCTCTTCAATACCTCTTAATGCATTCATAACTCTTGGATCATCAATATTACCTGTAAAATCAACAAAGAAACGGAAATTCCATCTCTTTCCCTCTACATTACCCTCAATTGGTCTTGATTCAATCTTATTCATATTAAGACCATTATATATAATATGACTTAAAAGATTATATAGAGTGCCTGCTTCATTAGCTGTTTCAAACACAATACTCATCTTCTGTGCATTCTTAACAAACTTTCTTGTATTAGTAACAATAACAAATCTTGTTGTATTGCCCTCCTGATCTGTAATTCCAGACTTTAAGATATCAAGGCCATAAAGCTCTGCTGCTTCCTTACTCGCAATGGCAACATGAGTCTTATTATGCTCCTGAAAAATCATCTTTGCTGCAAGTGCTGTATTAGCCTGACTGATTCTCTGCCAGTCCTTGTGAGTATCTAAGAATCTGTCACACTGCATAAGTCCCTGTGGATGTGAATATACAGCAGTTACATTTTCAAGGTCAGTTCCCGGAAGTCCAAGTAACAAATGTTCAATCTTAACATAAGTTTCTGCTATTATGTAATTATTATATTCCTGTAACAAATCATACACATCAGCAACAATTCCGGCATTGGAATTCTCTATAGGAAGAACCGCATAATCAGCTTTCCCCTGCTTAACTGCTTCCATGCACTCTCTCCATGTAGGAACATTGAAATTATCAACATCCTTGCCAAAGAAATTAATCATGGCAGCATATGAATATGCACCTGGAACTCCCTGATATACTACCTTGCAATCTTTCTTATTAATCTCATCAATAGCCTCATATGGCTCTCTTAAAGTCTGTCCCATCTTTTCAAGAAGCATATACTGATTCTTTCTTGAGTTAGCCATAATCTGTGCAAACAGATCATCAATAGCATGCACATTATCAGGATTCTTAACAAGCTTCTTGACAGATTCTAACTTAGCTTTCTCGCGTGCCGGATCAAGAACCTTCTTTCCTGTCTCAATCTTATATTCTGCAACCTCAGTTGTCAGTTTCATTCTCTCTTCGAACAGTTCTACAAGCTGACTGTCGATTTTGTCAATATTATTTCGTATTTCATTAAGATCTAGCATATACTTCTCCTCTTTAAAGCGATGTATTATTTTTATTGTATCACATTTTTAATGATATGCAATAAATGTACTTTATGTTATACTTAAGAAAATGTTCTTAAATAATGTACATAAGGGAGTAGTGATAACATATGAAAAAAGCCATCACAATAAGTGTAATAACCATTATAGGATTATTACTTGCAGTATTAATATTTCTATCTATACGAAGCAGCCGCCTCGTATACAACAATGACAATGCTATTGGCAATTCGGCAGGTAACCTCAATAATGGAGGTTTGTTCTGCGAGTACAATGACAAAATATATTTTGCCAATCCATACGATTATAACAAATTATATGTAATGAATTCAGACTGCACTAATGCCATGAAATTAAATGATGACAGTGTCGCATCCATCAATGTCTGTGGCAGTTACATATATTATGTCAAGAATAATTTCAAACAGGAAACCATTGGAACAATATTCAGGGGACAGCTATTCGGTGTTTACCGCTGTGACTTAAACGGCGAGTCATTGAAAGCATTATACGACAGTCTTTCCGGAACAATAGCCTTATCTGGTAACTCGTTATATTACCAGCATTATAGCGATACAACGCCTCTGGCTTTCCATAAAGTAGACATTGCAGGAAAGAAGGATACCAAAATTTCTGACACACCATATTCACCTGCGTGCGTCCATAACGGAACAATATATTTTTCTGATCCTGTCGGAAAACACAACATATTAAGTTACGATACCAAAACTGATAAAACCTCTGTATTATATGATTGCAATTCATATCTTGCAGATGTTGAGAACGGCTATGCATATTATATTGACTTAAGTAAGAACTATTCACTTGTAAGACTTAATACATCTAACAAAACTCTTGAATTATTGTATGGAGAAAAAGGAAACAAAGTCGTTAATTATAATGTGTATGGAAACAAAATATTTTTTCAGGTAGAAAGCACAGATGGAATGACAGGCCTTTACAGGATGAATATTGATGGAACACAGATTGAAACTATTGCTATAGGCAATATTACCAACATTCACTGCACATCAAAATACACATTTTTCCAGTATTATGAAGATCAGGGAGTCCTTTACAGGGTAAGCACAAGTGGTGCTGATACATCTGTTGAACAGATTACTATCAAATAACATTTTTATAAATATCATATAAAATAATGCCCCGCACTTTCAAATCAGTGCAGGGCATTTATTATATCTTACTCTTCAGTTTTCTCTTCTTCAATCCTAATTGAAAGTTCATCAAGCTGCTTAGCATCTACAACATCAGGTGCATTAGTAAGGAGACAAGTTGCATCCTTTACCTTAGGGAAGGCAATAACATCTCTGATTGAATCTCTCTTAGCCATAAGCATTACAAGTCTGTCAAGGCCATAAGCAAGTCCTGCATGTGGAGGAACACCATACTTGAATGCATCAAGCAGGAATCCAAACTTTTCATTAGCAACTTCATCTGTAAGTCCAAGTGCCTTGAACATTCTGCTCTGAACATCAGCCTGATGGATTCTTACTGAACCACCACCGATTTCTGTTCCGTTAAGAACAATATCATAAGCCTTTGCACGAACTGCACCAGGATTAGTCTCAAGCATATCAAGATCCTCATCCATAGGCATTGTGAATGGGTGATGCATTGCAACATATCTTTCTTCTTCATCTGACCATTCAAACTGTGGAAACTCTGTTACCCATAAAAACTTATAATCAGACTTATCAAGAAGTCCCATCTGATCAGCAAGTTCTACTCTTAAAGCACCTAGTACATTCCATACAATCTTATTTCTGTCAGCAGCGAATAAAAGAAGATCCCCTGCTTCACCATCCATAGCCTTAACAAGGGCATTCATCTGATCCTCTGTCATAAACTTTGCAAATGATGACTTATATGAACCATCTTCGTGAATTGCAATATAAGCAAGACCTTTTGCACCATATCCCTTAGCAAAATCAACAAGTGCATCAATCTTCTTACGAGGCATGCTTCCCTGTCCCTTTGCGTTGATTCCTCTTACAGAACCGCCATTCTCAAGTGCTCCCGTAAATACTCCAAAGCCACAATCCTTAACAATATCTGATACATTCTGTAATTCCATACCAAATCTTAAATCAGGCTTATCAGAACCAAATCTGTCCATAGCTTCCTGCCATGTCATTCTCTGTATTGGAAGCTTTACATCAACATCAAGAACTTCCTTAAAAAGGTATGCAAGAAGTCTTTCATTAACATCGATTACATCATCAACATCAACGAATGATAATTCCATATCTATCTGTGTAAATTCAGGCTGTCTGTCTGCTCTTAAATCCTCATCTCTGAAGCATCTTGCAATCTGCATATATCTGTCATAGCCAGAACACATAAGCATCTGCTTAAAAAGCTGTGGTGACTGTGGAAGCGCATAAAACTTACCTGGATGAATACGGCTTGGTACAAGATAATCTCTTGCTCCCTCTGGTGTAGACTTGGTAAGCATAGGTGTTTCAATCTCTAAAAAGCCTTCATTTGCAAGAAATGCTCTTGTAAGAGTTGCAACCTTGCTTCTCATAATAATATTAGACTGGATATCAGGTCTTCTAAGATCAAGACATCTGTACTTAAGTCTGATATCTTCCTTAGTCTGGATATTTTCCTCTATTGGGAATGGAGGTGTCTCTGACTCTGAAAGAATTCTTAAAGTCTTTGCAGCAATCTCAATGTCACCTGTCTTTAAATTCTCATTAACAGCACCACTTCTCTTAATAACTTCACCCTCAACAGCGATTACGAATTCATTACGAAGTGTATATGCCTTGTCGAAGCCTTCCTTACCAATTATATTTTCATCAAAAAGAATCTGGAGAATTCCACTTCTGTCTCTTAAATCAACAAAAATAAGTGAACCAAGATTTCTTCTCTTGGCAACCCAACCCATTACAGTAACCTTCTTACCAATATCAGCTGATGAAACCTCCGTACATCTGTGCGATCTCTTTAAGCCAACCATTGACTCTGCCATCTTACTTTACCTCTTTCCTGTAATTAAATACTAATCTGCGAAGGATAGAATATCTTTAAGACTAAGATTTTCTAAGTCTACCTTACTATTTCTTATTATCTCAAATGTTTCTTCCTCGTGAATCATTCGCTGAAACTCAATAAATACTCTCATATCAAGATTCTTAATCTCTTCAATAAGAATATTCACAGCCGTATCAATGTCAAATGCTTTCCTATACGGCCGTTCAGATATCAGCGCAGCAAATTCATCTGTCACCTTAAGAATTCTTGCTCCCAATGGAATATCTGTTCCCTTAAGATTATCAGGATAACCACTTCCATCGTAGCACTCATGGTGATAGAGAACAACTTTCATTATATTATCTGAATAATCATAATTTTTCAATACATCAAAGCTGATTTTAGAGTGCATTCTCATATATTTCATCTCTTCGACTGATAATTCACCAGAATTTCTGCCGTATAAATATTCTGATAATTTAAGTTTTCCAATATCATGCAACATTCCAGCTATTTTTAATTCATGGCACTCACTATCCGTAAGTCTCATTCTCTTAGCAAGCATATATGTAAGATTTGCCACAAGAATCCCATGCTGAACGCCACTTTTAAAATCTTTTAAAATATATTCTAGCAGTTCTTCGTTGTTAATATTATTATGTCCCATAGGTAGACTCCCTGCTGCTCTTATAGTATTTCTGTACAAATTCCTTTGCCGGAAGCGGCTTGTCAAAATAAAATCCCTGTATAACATCACAACCATAAGAAACAACTGTATCGAGATCCTCTTTAGTCTCAACGCCTTCAAATACAAGTTCATATTCTACCATCTTAAGCATCTCAATCAGTGACTTTATAACCTGTCTTCCTTTATTGCTCTTTAATGATCTGCTCGCAAATACTCTGTCAAACTTAATAATATCAGCAGGAATATTGGCAATCTGGTTAAGTGATGAATATCCCGAACCAAAATCATCAACATTTATTCTGAATCCATGCTTTCTCAATGCATTAATTACATCTATCATTGCATCCAGTGCATCAATAAATGTTGTCTCTAAAATCTCCAGTTCAACAAGTGATGAATCTATATCATATTTTTTCTGAAGATTCATAACATAACTAAGCAAGCCCTCGCCTGTGAACCTCTGTCTTGATATGTTAACAGATATAGGAACAGGGCGGATTCCATTATTAATACACTCCCGCTGAAATGCAAATGTTTTGTCCAGCATAATATCATCAAGCTTTTCAATCATTCCTGTATGTTCAAGTACCGGAACAAACCTTACAGGTGGAATCAGTTCCCCCTCCCTGTTTCTTATTCTTACGAGAGCTTCAGCACCCACAGCTTTTCCTTCAGACACTGAAATCTTTGGCTGTAAAAACATCTCAATCCTGTTCTCATTATATGCATGCACAAATTCGTTAGACATATCCATATGTTCAAGATATTCATTACAGTTATCTTCAGAATATATGCAACAATGGATATCAAATCTTCCTTTAGTTGATTTCTTCGCAAGATTTGCCCTGTCTACCGCCATTCTCACATCAAGTCCAGGGTTATTATAAAAATAAAGTCCTACATAAACATGCTGGTATACAAGTGGATATCGTTCTGATAATTCTGCCTCAAACCGCTCATTCTTTTTTGTAATATAACTAACGACATCTTCCTGAGTCATTCCATCCACATTATATGCTCCCCTGAACTGGTCAAATCCAATTCCGTGAGCAGCAAGACACAGTGGTTCATTAATAAAATAATAATCCGCTATGTCCTGCATTACTTTATCACCCTCATCCATACCGTAAAAATCATTAATGTACTTAAAATTACTTATGTCCAGAGCCAGTAGAACAACACTATGTTCATTCTTATGTATAATATCTTTAACCTTATTATTAAACACATTATGCCCTGCCATCCCAAGATAACAGTTTTCCATATGCCCACCTCTTTTCTTAAAATATATCACATGCCTTAAATATGCTAAAATCATAACACATTTATCTCATTAATTCCACATATTAATTGTTAATTCCATGGTGTGACATAGGCGTAGTTGATGTTATAGGAAGGAATGTATATCCTTCTGATAAGCCCCATTGTATTATTTCTTCAACAGCATCCACACTGAACTTCTTTATATCATGCTGTAACACTATAGATATATTTCTGCCTTTAATTCCATTAATCACATTACAGATTACCTGTGACGCTGTATTAGCTGAGCCTGCATCACCACTTGATACATTCCAGTCACAATATCTGAAGCCTTTTGCCTCTACAGCACATACAAGCTGGCTCATTATTCCTTCACAATAGCTCCTGCTGACTGTATTAGATGAACCGCCTGGAAATCTGATAATATCAGCATACTTACCTGTCTGGGTAAAAATTATATTATTCATTTCATTCAAATCATCAAAATATGCATCAACGCTCTGATATATTCTTGAATAATCATGACTTGCAGAATGAATCGCAACCGTATGTCCTCTTGATGCTTCCTCTGCTATCAGGTTCTGATAATCAGGTTTTCCATTCGTCACAAAAAATGTTGCCTTCACATTATATCGGTCAAGTACATCAAGAAGTTCCTGTGTATACGGTCCCGGTCCGTCATCAAATGTAAGATAAACCACTTTATTCCCAGGATTAACAACATTATCAGTCATGGGTTTATATACCCTTACCGTTCTTACTGCCTCTGCTGTATTACCCGAAGAATCAGACACCTTGTATGAAACTGTATACGAGCCACACTCACTTGTATTGACATCTCCTGTAACCTGTACCTTGTCTGTTATATCACCATCACATTTATCCTCTGCATAATATCCAGCTTCCATATATTCCGTACCACATTTAACATAACAGGTACTTCCTTGAGTTAAAGTTATCTGTGGAGGTGTAGTATCAACAATATGAACAGTTCTGTTCGCAACAGCCTCATTACCTGATGAATCTTTGACAGAATATGTAATAATCACATCCTGCTTTGCACATGTGTCTATATCATTATTTTTTTCGACCTTTTCTGTTAAATCCCCATCATAATTATCATCTGCACTAAATCCAGGTTCTTCATATTGTGTTCCAGCCTCAATTGTCATTTCACTGTCACCTGAAAGTTCAATAACAGGAGCTTCCACATCCGCTACCTCAACAACAATCTTTTTAGATGCTTTTTTATTTCCTTTTCTTACTATAACATCAATATCATAGTCGCCTATCTTTCTTGTATTAACATCTCCTTCAACAGTTATATGCGTTTTATTTTTCTTTTCATGTAAATGTTGATTTTTAATCACCTGCATGTTCGATATATCTATATTATCACCATATGATACGCAGATTTTGTCAGAAATTGTAAATACAATTTTATTTTCCTGCGATTTTTTATATGTAACCATCCCCAGTACAGCAAACAGCACACATGCTGAACCGATTAATAAATATTTCATTATTGCTTTTTTCATTATATATTACCAGCTTTCTCTTTAGAACATTCTATGTTTATTCATTATACTTCTTTCCTAAATAATAAGCCAGTGAAAAGCACTTGCAAAATCAGGCAATTTCTATAATTCTCCCCATTTTTGCATTGGTTCTGTGAGATATTGATATAACAGTCCTGTTCTTGCTTACCCTGTTTAATGCATCAAGCACATTTTTCTCAGTATCAGCATCAAGATTAGCTGTTATCTCATCTAGCAGAAGCAGTTCAGGCTTTGCTGCTGCAGCCCTTGCAATTGACAATAACTGCCACTGTCCCTGTGAGAAATCTTCTGGCTTGCATATAGTATCATAGCCGTTCTCAAGCTCCATGATTGCATCATGAAGACCTGCTGTCTTAGCTGCTTCAATTACATCTTCATCAGTAATCAATGTATCATACAGTGTAATCTGGTCTTTGACAGTTCCAGGAACCATATGGAAAGTCTGCTCGACATATCCATATACCTTTCTCTTTTTGCTATCTGGAATGGCTGTCGCCTTCTGACCTGCAATCAATACGCTTCCATTATCTGGATCATAAAGACCAAGAAGGAGCTTAAATATTGTACTCTTTCCTGCACCTGTTCTTCCTGACAGAGTAACCTGCTCGCCTTTTTTAATGCTAAAGCTTAAGTTCTCCACAACATTTTTATCATCATCAAAAGAAAATGTTACATTGATGAAGTCAACAAGCACATCACTGTCAGCTGCCATGGCAGTATTCTCTGCGATGTATAAATCCTTCTTAACTGAGAATTCATCCAGCTCGAAAAATTCATTAATCCTGTGTACTCCGGCTATTGCTGACTGTATAGTCTGAATCTCCATGCCAAGATTCTCAACAGGAGCAAATATCTGTGAAATATAATTAATTACCGCAACTGCTGTACCTGCTGACATGCCAAAAAATGTAAGCACTGGCTGGTTATCTGATGCTGAAAAAAGCATGACCACAGCAACGACAATAGCATTGAGAATAAGGATTACCGGTGAATATAAAGCATCATAAAAATTATTTTTTTCAATTGCTGTGTAGCTTTCACATATATATTCATCATATCTTTGTGCCATATAATTTTCTTTGCCAAGAGTATGTATTGTTCTTATATTATGAAGAGTTTCCGGAACGTGTCCTGATGCCCTTCCAACAGCTCTTCTGTTCTCAATCTGTGCTGCCAGCATATTTTTCTGAATAATTCTTGTGAATACAAACAGGAAAGGAAGAATAACGAGAAGCACAATGGAAAGTCCTTTATTCTTAAACCATATAACAGCAGCAATACTTATTATCTTGCAGGCATCAGCAAACATACTGATAATTCCTGATGTAAACAGATTCTCAACTGTATCAGCATCACCAACAAATCTTGAAACAACCGTTCCCGGTTCCTGACTTGTAAGACCACTTGTTGTAAGGCAGCTGTATTTATCCATCAACGCGCTTCTTAATGAGTGTGTAATCTTCTGTCCGAATACTGTAAGAAAAGTTTCTCTTGCGCTCTCCATAAGACCTGTTACAAGAAGAAATCCGAAATACATAATAATCATATAAAATGCCGGCATTGTACCTGATGTAATTGTATCAATAATCTTTGCAAGAATAAGTGGTGGAAACAGTGCCGTTACAATTGCACCAACAACAGTAATTACAATCCCTGCTGTAAGCAGCCACTTTTCTTTTATTATGTTCAATATAACTCTGCCAACACTTTTATTCTTCATCAGATGCGCCTCCCTTCTGTTCATTATAAAGAATCGCATACTGTGGGCATTTATTCATAATCTCATCATGTGTACCGACTATGGTTTTTCCGTTCTCCATCCATATAACTTTATCCATCTGTGGGAACAGATATAATCTGTGTGAAATAAGAATCACAACACAATCCTTGGTGTATTCTTTAAGATTAGCAAATACTTTTCTTTCAGTATCCTTATCAAGTGCTGAAAATGGATCATCTAATATAATTAACGGCTTCTTATGGCAGAGTGTTCTGGCAAGTGCAAGTCTCTGTGCCTGTCCTCCTGACAATCTCACGCCAGTATTACCAACATAAGTTTCCTGTCCGTTTTCCATCTCATTTACTTCTTCGTCAAAACACACTGCCTTAAGAAGCTTATCCACATTCTCATCATCACCCATCAGAATATTATTCTTAACTGTATCGTTAAACAATTCCGGATCATGTCCAAGATATGCTACAAGCCCTGCTTTTTTTGCATCATCGAGTTCTGAAAGTTCATTGCCGGCAATCTTAACGCTTCCCTTATATGGATATTCGCATAAAAACACCTTTCCAAGAGTTGATTTGCCACAGGCAACAGAACCTGTAACGCCAATAATGTTGCCTTTTTCTGCTTCAAATGTTACATCTTCGAATATATCAGGACCTCCCGGATAAGCAAATGTAAGCCCTTTTACTTCAAGTGTGCCACACTTCACACTGTTATCTGCATTTTCATAATTCTCATGCTTCATAAGCGGTTTAATTCTCTTCCATGACACCTGTGCCTTATGTACTGCATTAAACAGCTTTGCTGCATGTGAGGACTTCCCAGAAAGCTTTGCAAAGCATGATACAAATGTAGCTAAAGCCGCAATATCCCAGCTCTTCCAGCCTGTTCCGAGAACATTCCTGCTTCCAAAATATAATATAAATATAACTCCGCCAAGTGCTATAACCTTGTATATCGGAGGAAATGCTGTTCCCCATATATTCGCCCTGACTGCTGATTTTTCATAGGCTGTAAGATTATCTTCATAAGCCTGTTTTCTTTCCTGTTCGCACCCATATACACGGTATGTAACTGCATTTTCTGCTCTATCAAGCGTTGCAGTGCTAAGTCTTCCTGACTGTACCTTGTATTCTGCACCTGTCTTTTGTACAACAACCTTCATCTTCTCTGCAATGATATAAGATATAGGCGGGAATATCATACATATAAGTCCAAGTCTCCAGTCATAGAAAAGAAGCATTCCTGCATATGCTGCAAGTGCAACACCCGTATCAAATATCTCAGTCGTGAACTTTCTCATCCCTTCAGCACAGTCGTCAACATCCAGGATAGCTTTAGTAAGAATATCTCCTGCGCCTTCCTCCTGTAACTGTGGTCTGCTCTTATGTACAAGGCTGTTATACAGAACCTCTTTCATGTTCTTATTAACATTATTAGCGAATCTTCTTACATAGAATCTCTTGATATACCTTGATATCTGCACTACTGCAATGGCAATTACATAACATAACACAAGAATAAGCATATCTGTAAATGTTGATTTACCGCCAAGTATATTAACAAGACAGCCTGTCATTCGTCCTTCAAACCACGGACCTGCAAGAAGTCCGAGGTTATATATAAGACCGGATATTGTTATTGTCAGAAGTATATGCCATTGTGATTTAAAATAATATGATACCCTGTCGGTCATAATATTATTCTTTCCTGTGTTACTCATCTTCATTATCCTCTATTACTATATGCGAAACTCTTTCTGACACATGTGTGAATCCTGCCCTTCATTTCTCCATGGAATGCCAGTACTGCTTATCAGGTAGTCCACAAAAAGTCTGTTTCCTGTTAAGTTAGGAAATCTATGGCAGAATAACTATATATATTCTCTTTACATTTTCGAGTGCTTCCTTAAACAGCACATTATTAAACTGTGTGCTGTCTATATCTTTAATCATCTGTTCTGCCTTGTCCTTCTCCCCATTATTCATATACACATTATAATTAAAAGCTTTCTTATACGCATTTGCAAATGTATAATAATCTTGCGTATCTTTATCAATATCTTTGCCTATGCCTGTGTTATATTCTGTCTTTTCAAGAAGCCCTTCATAATTATTCTCTATAAAATCATTATAAAGACTGTCTTCTTCATAGCCCGACATTCTTCCCTTTCCCCTGAATACATCACCTGATATATCAGCAATACATGGGATTATAATAATAATCATAATTGCACACAGCACATAAGCCAGAAGTGATATATTAAATTTCTTCTTTTTTCTCATTCAAAGCTCCTCCTTGTAATGAGTGTAAGTATATCTGCCTGTGACATATCAGGAAGTCCGGCTATGTCCTCATCTGTCAGATTGCAGTATGCCTTTAACAGTTCATGTGATTTTTCATATATATCATTTATATATTTAATACTTTCTTTCGATACACTATGATACGATAAATTTAAACGTCTGCTGACAATATCTTCCATATCCGCAACAGCCCTTGAAATCGAATTCATATATTCGTCGCCATAATATGATGAATTATTCCTTTCCATCATACTTATTATCCCTTTTCTTATATACACATAATCACCTGCGACATTGTAAAAATCATTCCATGCGTATTTATCATCATTATCCTTTATTGAACAATCTCCCACATAATCCATGCTGTACAGAGTTGCATAGTCTCCTGCTTCTAACAGAAGCTTTAGTTTTGTCTGGATTTCATCACTATGGGATGAATAATATTTCTGCTGATTTTTTCTTGCTATATCGTATCCAATCATTGAATTTTTACCAATAATAGCCAGTGTAAGTGCAGTCATTGTTATAACAAGAGCTGTTATTGGTGCAATATATTTCACAAACCATTTGCTGTTACCAATTACTTTGGAACGCGTGCTGTTAAACTTTTTATTATATTGTTCCATATCATCAATATGCTTCTTAAATTCCACATTTGGTGAGCCGCAATTAGGACAGAACTTCTGATTCATCTGTATGGGTGCTCCGCAATTATTACATTTCATCAGTTGTTCCCTCCTTCATTATATTTTTTATAAAATGACTCTTCGTAGCTCTTTCCAAGCTTGTAATCATAATAGCCATTCTGGTACAATTCATTAAGCATATCATTAATTTCTTTGTCCGTCGCCTTTGCAACATTCTTAAGATAATTCTGTGCTTCTGCAACCCAGCTGTCCACAGTTTCTTTTTCTTCTGCCGTACAGCCCTCATACCTACGGTAATTATATCCGTTTTTATTATTAATGAAATATATCATGTCGAGTGACTCTTCAAAGCCTGTTCCAAACTGATAATCACTCAGTTTTTCGCCTTTTTGAACCATAATGTAGATGTCTGCCACCCTTTTATAATAATAATCATAAATATTAATAAAATTGTAATGACTCCACTTTTCCAAAACACTTGAACTGCCATTATAACTATCTGTCAGTTCTGAAATGCCTGCATAGTCCCGCTTTTCATATAATGAATTAAGTTCACCTATATTGTTATTGTACCAATCTAATGACTGGTGTATCTCTTTCCTGTTGTGTGAAGAATTATACATGCTCTTATATGAACCATATCCAAACATACTTCCGGCAAGAACTGCTGCCGCTATTGCCGCACATACTATACCTACACTTTTCATTGTACTTTTTATGATGTATTTTCTGCTATTCTTATCCAGCTTCTCCATTCCTTCATTCAGATTGTACAGGTCTTTCATGTACTTCTGTTCAGAATTCTCATACTGCATAGCACCACAATATGGGCATGCTGTCTCGTTATCTCCTATATCTGCTCCACAATTACTACATATCATAGCTATCCCCTTTTATCAGTTATTGTATTATGCAGAGGCTCCTTTATCCTGCATAATTATCTTTTATAATACTCTGCAATTGTACCAACTACAACATCCATCTGTAAAGGCTTCGACAGATGTGCATTCATTCCGGCTTCAACACATTTTCTGGCATCCTCCTCAAATGCATTGGCCGTCATTGCAATTATCGGAATCTCCACAGCATCAGGTCTTTCCATAGCTCTTATAGCTTTGGTCGCTGCAATTCCGTCAAGCTTTGGCATCATAATATCCATAAGAATCACATCATATGTATGTGGTGCACACCTTGTAAATTCCCTGACAGCCTGCTCACCATCACTGACAACAGTAACATTAGCGCCTTCATCCACCAGAAGAGTCTGTGCAATCTCAGCATTAAGTTCATTATCCTCTGCTAACAGAATCTTAATTCCCGAAATATCATTACTGCTCTTTTCCTTATCGACCTTCGTTTCTTCAACTTTGCTTGCAATCTCGAAAGGAATTCTGATTACAAATGTTGAGCCTTCCCCTTCCTTGCTTGTGACACTAATTGTTCCATTCATTTTGTCAACCAGGCTCTTAACAATAGCCATCCCAAGTCCTGTTCCCTGATAAACACTTCTGGCATCAGTATTTTCCTGTACAAATGGTTCAAATATATGATCAAGAAATTCTTCACTCATGCCAATTCCTGTATCAGTAACAGTCCATTCATATGTAACAATTCCATCCTGTGTTCCAATACATTTAAAATATGTTGAAACCTTTCCTCCAGCTTTATTATATTTAATGCAGTTACCATATATATTTAAAAATAACTGGCGTAAATGCAGAGGACTTCCGTATACATATGGATACATAACTTTTCCTGCCACCTTGTCATACTTAATATTAACGCCTGCATCTGAGGCACGCTGTTCAACTATAGTAATAATATCCTTTGCAAGCTTGTTAAGATCCACAATCTCTCTTGAAAGCTCAATCTGGCCATCCTCTAACTTACTCATCTGGAGAATGTCATTAATAAGTGATAAAAGATGATTAGCAGCTATTGACATTTTCTTTCTGTTAGTATTAATCATATCTGTATCTTCTTTATGGCTCTCATCAATTCTTAACAATCCGATTATGCCATTAAGCGGCGTCCTTATATCATGTGTCATTCTTGATAAGAAATCAGTCTTGGCAGCATTAGCCTTTTCCTCTCGGCGTACTGCCTCCTGTAGCTGTTCATTTTTTTCCTGCAGTGTCTTTGCATACTGCTGCTGCATTTCATACTGTTCACGCTCATATCCCTGAACTGTTTTCCAGCGCATCATATTAAGTACAAGTACAGCAAACATATAGGCAACAAATGTATACTGCATATTTCTTGGTGTTGTCTTAAAAACATTTCTTTCCGGCATATAAACATATACATAATAATCTCTGCCACGTTCCATAAGACCATAATTATGCGAGCCCCACCTTCTGTTACTATCAGCATGTACTATTTTTCCACTTGCACCGGTCTCCTTTATCTTCTTAATTACATTATATTTGTCAACATCTTCACCAACCATACTGTCATCATTAGACGCTATTATCTGATTTCCCTTTGTAACAACAATCTTTCCATCTTCCCTGTCATCATAACCTGATAATATATGTGTAAATGAAAGATTGTAATTATTAACATACTCTGCCGGTGTGTGGTAATAAACAACAACTACCCCACTTGAATCCGCCATACCACATGCTGCAAGGTCAACATATGAACCATCTTCACAGTCAATTCTTGTTGCATATGTTTTTTCAGTATTGTCAACAACATCAATAAGTGAAGTACTGTCAAGATATTCGTTAAGCTCATCTGCACCATATTCATCTGTATATTCCTGTGCTATAAGATTACCTTTTGAATCCATGATTATAACTGCCGTCAGATAACATTCCTGCATATTCTTTTTGATAAATTCTTCTGTAAATATATCTTTATCTGAAAGGCTGCGTTCATATGTGATATTATGTTTTATCTGCTGTGCACTTTCAATTACCCTGAGCAGGCTCTTGGTTTCTGACGCAAGATTATGTCTTGTAAAGCTGTTGCACTGTTCATTGATATAATGCGCAGTATCTGAAAGTGTTTCCTGTGTAGTTTTTATATCAACATTTACAGCAATAAAAAACACAATCATCATTATAAACAGACCTGCTATAATCTCAATCGGCCATATTCTTTTTCTTTTCTTTCTGGTAATGGTATTATTTCCCATAACTGTCCACCTCCAGATATTTATCAGCATCAGAAATATATCTGCTGATTATCTTCTTCTCTGTACCATCATTCCTCATCTGGTTAAGAATTTCTGTAAGCTGCTTCTCTATCCCACGGTCATCATTTTTGTCAAATGCTACTCCCAGTCCTACTGTCTCTAATGGTTCGTCAAGAATCCTGAACTTAATATTATAATCTTCCATGTACTGGCATATTGCAGTTTCATGAGCTGCCAGAGCATCTGCATAGCCTTTGCTTAAAAAAGGATATATAAGTTCTCTTTTCTGCAAAGCTATTAATGACCTTATAGCCGGGATACGCTCATCAGTCTTGCTAAGAAATATCTTCTCAGGTCTTGTTGTAGTCTGTACTGCAATCGTCTTTCCTTCCAGATCCTCAAGAGAATATATATCACTTTCCATATTCACAGCAACAACCTGACGGCTGATCATATAAGGTCCTGCCCATCTGTATTCATTCTCCCTGCCATCCATGCTAAAGCTTCCCCATGCACAATCAATTGTTCTGTCAGCAAGAAGATTCTTCTTATCCTCCCAGTCAATATATATGAATCTGGCCTTATAGCCCATTCTTTTAAATGCTTCCGTAGCAAGCTCAACATCAATTCCGGTAGCATTGCCATCTGTATCGACATAATTATATGGCGGATAGTTGTCACTTCCTATGACTATTTCCGGCATTCCAACCTCATTATTGTGGCTGTCTGACCTTTCTTTTTTTTCACACCCATATAAAAAAGCTGTATATATGCTTAGCAGACATATTATAATCAAAAAGCTTTTAATCCTACGCACTTACTTTCCCTCTCCTACATATTTTTAAAATATGTACTATTATAATACAAAAAGCTGCTGATTACTAATCAGACTGACAGTTTTCGTACGACATAATTCGACAATTTTTTTATAATCAGTTTTCATCTGACCATATTCCTGATCTATTCTGACCTTATACTGGCATGTGACATTTTTATTAAATTGGATATTCCTTTATGACCAGTTGTGCAATATTATATGTGAAAATCAATTCATAAAATTCATTTTCAAGGAGGTCAGTTATGACAACAAATTCACAATATGAATTAAACAAAGGTCTTGCACAGATGTTAAAGGGCGGCGTAATCATGGATGTTACTACTCCCGAGCAGGCTAAGATTGCAGAGGCCGCTGGCGCGTGTGCTGTTATGGCACTTGAGAGAATCCCTGCTGATATCAGGGCTGCCGGTGGCGTTTCGCGTATGAGCGACCCTAAGATGATAAAAGGTATTCAGGATGCTGTAAGTATTCCTGTTATGGCAAAATGCCGTATCGGTCATTTTGTTGAAGCACAGATTCTACAGGCAGTTGAGATCGACTATATTGATGAATCCGAAGTATTATCTCCTGCTGATGATATATATCATATTGATAAAACCCAGTTCAAAGTACCTTTCGTATGTGGTGCAAGAGATTTAGGAGAAGCATTAAGAAGAATCAATGAGGGTGCTTCCATGATAAGAACAAAGGGCGAACCTGGTACCGGGGATGTTGTTCAGGCTGTACGCCACATGAGAAAGATGAATTCTGAAATCAGAAAGATAACATCTATGCGAAATGATGAGCTTTTCGAGGAAGCAAAACATTTACAGGTTCCATATGACCTGGTTCTCTATGTACATGATAATGGAAAGCTTCCTGTAGTAAACTTTGCTGCCGGCGGTGTTGCTACTCCTGCAGATGCTGCACTTATGATGCAGTTAGGTGCTGAAGGTGTATTTGTAGGTTCCGGTATATTCAAGTCTGGAAATCCTGCAAAGAGAGCTTCTGCTATCGTTCAGGCTGTAACTAATTACACAGATGCTGCACTTATTGCTAAATTATCAGAAGATTTGGGTGAAGCCATGGTTGGTATTAATCCTGGTGAAATCCAGATAATCATGGAAGAAAGAGGCAGATAATATGAAAATAGGCGTACTTGCTGTGCAGGGAGCATTCATTGAGCATGAACATATTATTGAAAAAATCGGACATAAAGTAGTTGAAATACGTCAAAAAAAAGACCTTGAAGGCATTGACGGAATTATCCTTCCGGGCGGTGAAAGCACTGTTCAGGGACAGCTTCTAAGAAAGCTGGATATGCTTGATACAATTAAGTCTGCAATAGCAGATGGCCTTCCAACACTTGCAACCTGTGCCGGTCTGATTCTTTTAGCCGGACACATTGACAATGACGACAGTATACATCTTGGAACTCTGCCTGTCACTGTAAAAAGAAATGCATATGGAAGACAGTTAGGAAGCTTTGTAAGAACTGCTGCTATGAAGGGCTTTGATGAATTTCCAATGACATTTATCCGTGCACCATACATTTCATCAGTTAGTGATAATGTTGATGTTCTTGCAGCTGTTGATGACAGAATTGTTGCTGTTCAATATAATAACCAGATTGGTCTTGCATTTCACCCTGAACTTTCAGGTGACACAAGAATTCATGAGTATTTTATATCACTCTGTGAAAAATAATCTGAATTATAATATTTAATTGACACATTTATATATATATATTAGTATAATGTTAATAAGAGGGAGTAGTTAGCATCGTATCCGGTGCAATAGTAATCGTCATCACGCTGAACAGCCGGTTATTATTACAATTAACGAGACTTTTATCAATTCATTTTTGATGCGATAAAGGTCTCTTTTTATATTATTCCATTCCTTTATCGCAAGAAAGGAGCTTATTATGGAATATTTGTTACTACTCATCGGTTTCGTGCTATTAATAAAAGGCGCGGATTTCTTCGTGGAGGGAAGTTCTTCCCTTGCCAAAATCCTTAAAGTACCAAGCGTTATCATCGGACTTACCATTGTTGCAATGGGAACCAGTGCCCCTGAGGCATCTGTTAGTATTAACGCTGCCCTCTCTGGCAGTAATGACATTGCTATCAGCAATGTTGTTGGTTCTAACATTTTTAATGGTCTTGTCGTTGTAGGTATCTGTGCATTTATTGCAGGATTTTCTACTAACCGTGACATTCTCAAGCGTGATATGCCTGTTAATATCATAATAACTGCTATTCTTTGCTTTATGTTTATTGATGGCAGACTTTCAAGAATTGAAGGCATTATTCTCCTTGCCGGAATGGCAGCTTACATCACATGCATGATAATATCAGCACTTAAAAACAGGGAAGAAGCTGAGGATTGTAAAATAATGCCTCTGCCTAAGAGTCTGCTTTATATTGCCGGTGGTCTTATAGCTGTAATATTCGGTGGTAATCTTGTTGTAGATAAAGCCTGTATCATAGCTGCTAACTTTGGTGTAAGCCAGAATTTCATAGGTCTTACAATAGTTGCAATCGGAACCTCCCTGCCCGAGCTTGTAACTTCTATAGTTGCCACAAGGAAAGGTGACAGCGGACTTGCGCTTGGCAATGCAATCGGCTCTAACATATTTAATATATTATTTATCTTAGGAATGTCTGCTGCGATACAGCCTCTTCACGTTCTTTCTGAATCACTTATTGACTGTATCATACTTCTTGCCAGTGGAATTGTATTATTTCTCTTCGCATATACCAAGAAGACAATGAGCAGATGGGAAGGTGCTGCATGTATTCTTATGTATGTGGGATATACGGCATATCTTTTTGTACGTTAAAGGTATTTAAAATTAATTGTGCATAAATAAAACGCACCGTAAGTATATCTCTAACATACTTACGGTGCATTTGTGTTAAATATTATGTTCTTTTCTTCTTTTTGACGCTTCTTTATAAATCTGCTCATCAGTACGCGCTGAAATAACAATTATTTTCATAACCTCATCGACATACTCTATCTTGTATACCACTCTTATTCCTATATCCCTAAACTTAATCTTCATCAAGTTAGTAAGATTAGTATTTTCTTTATTCCCTAATGGCTTTCCATAACCGCCTTGACTTACAGGCAATGGATTCTTACTCACCTTTTTTATCCCCTTAAGAACCTGAATCTGAACGGAATGGTCGAGCCTTTTCATATCCTTCTCTGCTTCCTGTAAAAACTCAATCCCCCATATCATTCGATATCAATATCCTCCGCATTTTCAAGCTCTTTTTCATCTATCCCAAGATTTCTCATAACATAATCCATAGAAACCGTTTCTTTATTGCCATTATCTTCAATACGCTTAGTAGCTTCAATCAGAAGATAATAATCCTCTTCAATCTCCGTTAGTCTTGTATATTCCTCTGGTGACAGAATAACTGCTGATGGCTGATTATTCTTCAAAACAATCAGCTCCTTTTCATCATGAAGTCTGTCAAATATCTTTGAAGCCTGACCTTTATTAAATTGAGAAATTGGAATCAGACATTGTAAAATATTAGTTGCTATTGCCACATTTACCACCTCCATATATTTTCTATATATATAGTATTCTTTTTTGGTAAATATGTCAACAAATTTGTTGTAAAATTAATTGTTATTTCTTCTTTTAACAATCAGCCACACAACCATTAACACAACCCCTGCAGTACTAACTAAAGCCCCCTGCCACAGATACGGATAACTCATTTTAATAACAGTTGTTCCCTTATTCACATACATAAGATTATTCCTATGTGTTATATCCGATGAAGAGCTGAATATATCGTGATATGCAAGTGTTGTATTAACATTATCATTATTAGATGTAATTGTAATCTCATTGTTTCCGTATTCCACCTTTAAAGGAACTATCTTTCTGTCTGGAAGTTCCTCTGATGATATACCACTCATATTACTAAGCAACTGTCCAACAGATACGTCATCAGTCAGACTATAGAAATATGTAAGATTAAGGCCAGTCATTATAATATTGTCGTTCTTCACAGTCCCATAAAAATCGAGATTCAATCCATTATCATAAAAAGTTCCCCACACAGTATCAAGTCCATCAAGATACACTGTATTCCATGTAGTATGTCCCTGTGGAAACATATCTGGATATATCGTTCCAATTCTTGTATCCATATCCGGATATCCATTGTGAAATGTTATCGAACTGCATGTTACGCCAAGAAAATTCTGACTGTGAGTACGCTTATCCTGTGGTATGCCATCGGCATATATAATCACCTTGACACCTGCTCTGCTTAAGCGTAGCACAAGGTCTTCTGCTGTTTCTTTATCATCATATGTAAAACCATTCAGGAACACCTCTTTATATCCCGCCAGTTCTTCATATGTGTAATCATTAAGATTAGCAGAATCTGCAGTTTCAACCGCAGGAAACTGCATTGATATTGCTGCTGCTCCAGAACCTATCGCAACTGCTCTGTAACTGCTTACAACACCCCAGTTGTCAGGTGTTTCAATATGATAAAGAATATAATCACTGTTTTGTTCCACTCTCTTATATCCAAGCACATTTGCGGCAGCTTCAAGGTCTTCCAAAGAATTATTATATTGTTTAAGAAATGTTTTTTTAATAAGGACTGAATCATCACCAAGTTCTAAACATTTGTCAAATACATACAGAAAATCGCTTTGTGCAAATGCTTTATTAAGATTAACTATATTTGTAGATGTATTGGCAGCTTCTCTTCCTGCACCAAATGTAGCATCAACCGGATTACCATAATCAGAAACCAGCCATGAACCGGTTGCCCCCAGTATGCTCTCGTCCATCAGAGCAAGTCTCTGCTTAGTAACTGCCTGAGCATTTGAAATAAGAGTACTGTCCTGTCTTGCTGCCATTCTTTCCTGAACAGATATATCATTATGTTCACCAACGATAAGGCTTAAAGATGGTATAGTATCTACCACCAGTAAAACACAAAGCATCAAAACCAGAGGCTTCTTTAGCCTGTCCCACATAAGAAAGCTCATAAGAATCATACATAATGCAATGGATATGAATCTTAACATCCATAAATACTGGCTTCCCGGCAGGTGCTTCAAAACGGCATATGCTGATTTAGTTGTCATAAGCAGTATAATAAGCCCTGTTACAAAACCTGTTCTTGATTTCTTATATCCAAATAAGATGCCAAATATAATAATAACCAAAGCTGCAAATCCGAAATAAAAATTTTCAAAACCTCTTGTTAATCTTTCAAAAGGATTAATTGTTGTCCATAAATTCTGGAAGAAATTAGCCATATTTTCAGAATTATCAAGTGAAGTTATTCCACCTCTTAAGGACGCAACCATCCATATTCCAAGCAGCATAAATCCAAACAGCATTGATATTACAACATCAAGTACTGCCTTCTTTCTGCCCTTCTGTATCATGTAGACAATTCCATATATAATCACAGATATAGCCACCATTCCAGCATATCCAAGATGACACAATGCCATAAGTAAAAATGTAAATGCCATAAGTGGTATATATCTTAATTTCTGATTGTATAAATACTTATATACTGCATATATGAATACTGGCAGAAATATCATACTCAGACTTCTTGCAAGATTTCCTTCTATAAATATTGCACACAGATTATTAGGCATAAAGAACCAGAGGAGTCCGATAAATGCTCCCAGATATGGTCTGTTAAAGCCTCTTCCAATGAATGGCCATACACATGCACCTAAAAAACACACTCCCCATATATAAAAAAGATATGCACCAAACTGGCTTCCACCCGCAAGATACTGGCAAAATGCCATAACATAAGCAGGCAGTGGTGACCAGTACCTTAAAATCTCCACGCCGTTATACCATGTAGGATCATATAAAGGATACCAGTTGCCCGATTTAATCGCATTATATACATAATCTCCTCTGTACACATGATACATAGTATCCGAACCAGAAGGATATATTCCACTTGTCTTTACAAGCCACATAACAAAACATGCTGTTGCAAAATACACGAATGGCATAAGAAACAGCAAGTAAATTGCTTTATTTTTCTTCTTCAACTTCTTCTCCAATCCGTCTTAACAACATTTGCTACTTAATAATTTCATCCAGAACAGCATCCATAACATCTGACATGATTCTCTCATCAGCCTTCTTATTAAGAAGCGCATTCCTGTCCTGCTCTGATATATCAACAATATAACTTCTTGTTGGTGTTTCGCTGGCTTCAACGCTAGTAAGCATTCCACCCATACTGTATATAATCTTAAAAAATTCTTCTGCAAAATAATCAGTTACATTCTCTATAGTAGGCATCATAGAATCAAAAGGTGCCACCTCATTAAGAGTCTTATTCTGATACTGTTCAAGGAACTGTGTGATTCCATCTTCAAATATGTTAAATTCAACAAATGAATTTCTTGCAAATTTAATATCAAGTGCGAATTCCCATGTATGTGGGTGAGTTTCCCCCTTTGTATCATTAATAATGATATAATGTCTCATATTAAGATAGAATTTTAACCGGTATTCCCTATATATATTAACTGCCATAATATCTCCTTAATTACTGCTATTGTACAGTGTATTTAATGCCAAGCCTGTCAACATCTGCCTTACCTTTAACTGAATATACAAATGCAATCTCTGTTCCATTATCCACAAGTAACTGCAGATTCTGTCTTGCGTGCCTTTTATTAATTCCAATAAAAACAAGCACAACATCCGTATCATCATATATAAATCTAAGCACATTTTTATCAAGAATATAATTAGCCCTTGCCACAAACTTATCCCGTTCCTGCATATTCATACACGAAATATGCATAAAAGTTACAGGATAAATATCTCTTTTTATAATCTTATACATAAAAGGCATTATCGCCTCTTTATCCCATACATTATTACGGGTATCATGTAAATCCTTTTCCAGAAGCTTCTTATTCATTTTCGTAATCATCTGATTAAGCTGTGCTACTGTATCTTCGGAATCATTCAGTTTTTTCTGAAGCTTTCTCATAGAATGTGCAAGAAGCATTGCTGTAACTATCAGTACTAACAGCAGGGCAACAACATATGTCTCCATCTGGATCTTAATCTGGAGATAACTGTTATTATCCATAATTGCACTTCTGCCTGTAAGCAGGCACAACTTATATGACTGGTTCTTATATTCAAATGCAACTCCTGACGCCACATAACTGCTTCCATTAATATCTATATAATCATGAGTAACTTTGTCTGTATGAAGATTATTAAGAAATGCAGCGGCACTCTCTGACTCATAATATGTAGCTGTGGTAACACCTTTATACCTGTTAGTTTCAAGAACATCTTTTACAAAAAGAATTGACTGATTCTTAGAAAATGTCCAGTATTTATTAGAAGATGAATTCATCGTCCCAAGAATATCATTAATAATCTGTTCATCATCACGATTGCTTTTAAGATTAATCTGGTCTAAAACAAGCTGCACATAAGCGTCCTGCTGTGTTGCACACACCTCAAGTACTCCTTCTTCGTACTTATTAATCCTTGTATATGCAAATACTCCGGCAATAACCGAGAAGCATATTACATAAATAGTTGTGATAACAAGCACATTTTTGGGCTTTTTATTCTTCTTAACACGCTTCTTATTAAGCTTCTTTTCCATGTTCTTCCCTCTGATTATTGTTATTATTATCTTCTACAACATCATAATTAAGTGCATTTCTTACTTTCTTTATTGCATTAACAGGTTTACTGAAATCACTTTTAACCACATCTGCAAATGCCCTGCATTCCTCTGACAGATTCATTGTTTTCCATGAGCTGTCAGTTTCAATACTGTTAATAATTCCTGCGAGTCTTATAAAGAAGACAGCAAAATTAAAAAATGGCAGAAACAGTATGCACCACCAGTGCCTCATGTAATATCTTCTTATATCCTTATTAATTCTTAGGAAATATGCTACAACAATAAAATACAGATATCCGATAAGCGTATATAAACCAAATATTATTGCTGTAGATAGAATAACCGTTTTCCCTGAATACCCTGCAACAATCAGGCATATAAGTGCCAGATACCATATAAGTCTTGGAAATGCAAATGTATGGTCATACAAAAGGGTTTTGACACTTATATTAGTAAAAAGGTTCTTTACCTTGAAAGACTTGTCCATAAACATCTTGGATACTTCAAGGCTTCCTCTCTGCCATCTCTGTCTCTGTGTATATAGTTTGTTAACATTTTCAATCGGATCAACAAAAAACAGTGCATCCTCACACACTTCAACCCGTTCTTTCTGAAGATACCTCATCTGGAATGTAATATGTGTATCCTCACAGATAGTATCTGTGTTATACATCCATGATTTCAGAACTGCTGATTTTCTGAACGCTGAAAATGCACCTGACAATGTATACACGGAATTAAGCTCTGACGCATAACTTCTTCCCGCAAGAAAAGCCTGCGCATATTCCATAAACTCAAGTTCACGGAGCAGTCTTGCCGGTCCCGCTTTATATTTCTTAATCTGTTCAGGCACCGTAAGAATAGAGCCTGTCATACAGTTAATAGCCGTATCATTCTCAAATCTTGTAATCATATTGACAAGTGCATTCTTCTCAAGCATTCCATCACTATCCAGATTGATAATGTACTTTCCATCGCTGTTATAAAGTGCCAGATTAAGTGCTCTTGACTTTCCCTGTTCAGAATTCATCCACTGCATCAGAAGTTCTGGAAATTCCTGCTGACACTGTGCATATATATCAAAACTATTATCTTTTCCTTTATTATTAACAAGAAAAATTCTTATCCTGTCATTCGGGTAAGTACTGTCATTAATAGATCTGATACATCCATATAGTGTATCAGCCGAATTATATACCGGTATTATAAGCGTAATCTCTGGATAAACCTCAAGTTCCTTTTTATGGAGTTTATGTCTCAGATTCCTTCTTATAAGAAGAAAAACACTTCCTAACGCAGGAACAATTTCCATAATAAACGGTATAATTATCCAGCCGCCCCAGAAAAGAAATGAATTAAGAATTATTTTTACCATATGAGAAGTTTCCTACTTTCATCTTAACAATCTGTGGTTTCGTAAATACATAAAAATACAGATACACACTGAGTACATAGAAGAATATTCTTCCTATAAATGTATGAAACACATAATATGCATTCATGCCTAAAAAATGTACCGCAAGACATATCATTACTATTCTTAGAACATTGCATAACATAATGTAACAGAAGCCTCCAATTCCTATCATCAGCTTCTCACTCCAGTTATACACATTAAAGAATATTAGTAATGACAGAAATGCCATGATTTCAATGATTCCCGAACACTCAAAATCGATAAGCAGTGTCATTGACGATGCACCCGTATGTATAAATATAATTCCGTATTTAAAGTATGCTGTAAATGCTCCTGTTATATCTCCCACAATACCTGCCATTGCTGCAACGCATCTTGCAAGAGGCATTGTAAGCAATGGCTGTACCGTCATCATCATAATTACAAACAGTCCGAGACTTCCCCACATGAAGCTCCATGCATGAAGCTTTGCTCTCTTCGTTACAGAAAGTATATACAGCCATATTATTATAATTGCAATTACTATAATAGGATTCATTCCGCTTATACCTGTATGCTGCCTTTCTTTTTCTTATATACAACTACTCCACATGTTCCAGCTATACATATGAAAAGTCCAAGCCATGCACCAGATGAAGCACCTGCTGTATTAATCCATTCCTGTCCCAGCCTTCCAAACTGTGCACTAATCTGCTTGAAATCACTTACATCACAGCCAAGTTTCTGAGCAACCTTGTCAAGATCAAAATAAAACTCACATTCATCCCTGTTGCTTCCAACTGTAACTATCATCTTTCCATAACATATATCTGCATCATTAAGTTCATTAATATTCTTAGATGTTCCCCATGCACTTGTGTCAAACATATAGAATTCATATGTACCATCACTAAGTCTGTCACGTTTAGGGTTCCAGTTAATATTTCCCTGTTCGTCAACTGTTACAAATCTTGGATATAGCACCTGATTATAGCTGTCATTAAACTTAAATGTCACTGCCTGTGTAAACTCTCCTCCAGCTTCATTAAGATGCTCCGGCATAGTTGTATACACATGTCCAAGAACAGTACTTTCATTACTGAATAATGCTCCTGCAGAATCAACCATATTATGATGTGTTCCGGCTGTAGAATACTGAATCGTTGTGTGTGGATAATATTCCCAGTCACCATACAATCCGTCATACCTGATATCGTATATTATCTTATCATCCGAAGATCCATCATCTTTAATATTGGCAGTTCCTGATATAAAAGGCTCTGACCTGTATAATCCAAATGATATTGTCTTGTTATAAGCTGGCAGGGCACTCTTAGGAACTGCTATCTCCCACTGATTACCATCATGCCTGCAGTCAACACCGTCTACACCATTAACATATCCTTTGCTGTCAAGCTGAAAAACAAGTTCGTAACCCAGATCTGTAGTTATCGAATACCTGCCATTACTATGGGCTCCGGCTCCAGAAGCATCACCGCCAGTTCCATCCTTGACATACACATATACATAATCACCATCAAACATCATAGCCGTCTTAGATATACATTCATTATGTGCATCATTAGGACATACTGCATCATACTTCTTAACAGCATCCCAGTCAGCAAACTCACCATCTATAACAATTCCGTTATACACAGCTTCTGTATCATCTTTTTCAACCTTCTGTCCGTCTAATACATCAATATCCTTAATATCTACAGTTGTTCCTGCAAATGTAATCTTAAAATCGGAATCAGCAAAAAAATCAAAAGGAATAGCTGCCTCAACCACATAAGGTCCTGCTGTATTACCATGTGCATTATTAACAGTTACAGTCTCCGAATTCTCTATATCCCCATACCATGAATTCTTTGCCTGTGCACTGTCTTTCCATCCAGTAAACTGAATCTTATCTGATATTCCCGTTGTTCCGTCAGCATAAGTAATACTCACAGGATTACTTCCCATATAGCTGTAGTCCCATTCGGTCTGAACAGTTCCTTCATACATAAAATAAAGCTTTGAATAATCTGATGAAACCGCTGCTTTCCACAGCTTAACACCAGCAGCATCTGCTGTTCTTGATGTAATATCGTTCCAGTCATCTGTATCAGAATCGACCACAATATTACTTCCCTTAACAACTGGATTTCCCTTCAAAGCAGATGCATCAACACCCCCCAAAACATTTGATAGATTAGCAGTATATGTGTTCCTTATCTGTCCTGCATATACTGATACCGGCATTGAAACAAGCAACGCTGTCATACCAGCTAATGCAGTAATTCTCTTATAATTGTGTTTCATGGCAACTTCCTCCCGTCTTTAGCAATTATAATAAATAGCCGCATCTATTTAATCATTATCATTCAAATGTATTCAAAATTATTCATATCATTAGTATATTAAATCTTCTTGTGTACATTTTAATTCATCGACATATCTGTGTCAATTATTTAACAGAATTTTCACAAATGTATTGAATGTCTGGCTCGATAGCCTGATGTTCCTATAAATTTATATTTTTTGCTTGTCTTATAGGCATATTTCCTAAAAAAAATATCTAAACTAATAAAAACAACTAAAAAATACCCATAAAACAACATTTACATGCTATCTTATGGGTATTTCATAATAAAATCCACTTATAATATCAAAACCGGCAGTTTATCAGCCATGAAGTCCAGCTGACTGACGAATCATATCCTCAACAACAATATCGTATATTTCACCGATAGTACTGCAATACTCAAGTACCTTCCAAGGCTCATTAGTATGGAAATGAATCTTGATAAGATCCTCATCGCCTGCTGCAATCAGGCAGTTTCCTTCAAAATGTTCTGTAATATAATCAGCAATAACATCCTCATCTAAATCTTCATCTCTTCTGTCAATAAGAAGCTGTGTATCATAACGATATGCAAACTGATCATCTTCAACATCTATGCTATGTATATCTGACATAAAACAATCCTCCATAATCTGTCTTTATGTGTGGAAGCCAGCATGTCTAACCCGACTAACCCGGGACATTATCTCACATATGAATCATAACTTCAAGCATCAGAATATTCTTCTGATAAAATTATACAATCCATTATTCCATACACTGACCTCATGCGCTCCCGGTCTTATATAGAAAATGTGGTTAATTCCATGACTTGACATATAATCTGAATAGTTAATAGCAGATTCCTTGCAGTAAGGATCACTGTCGCCCGTTACAATAAGAGTAACCAAAGGCTGCTGCCCTCCATCCTTAACAAGTTCAGGCAGAAGAAATCCTCTGTTTCCATAAACTCTTTCTCCACTTCCTGTATCAACCACTCCTCCTACCGGGGCAAATGCACCTACATATCCAAACACATCAGGATGTGCAAAACACAGGAAAAGCGATTCTCTTCCGCCAAGTGAATATCCTGCTATTGCAGTATTCTCTCTTCCCGTTCTGGTAGAATAATGCTCGTTAATATATGGAATCAATGCATTAATAACATCATACTCACACGCATCATATTTTGCTGTAAGTTCAGAGAAATCATAGTCTGACTCCTGACCACCATCAGCATCTGTGAATACAGTAAAGCTCACCATAATCACAGGATTCCTGTTATAATCATCAACTGCATTCTGTGCAACATACAAAGCCCCAATTCTGTTATATTCAGAATAACTTCCGCTCATTCCATGCAAAAGATACACAACCGGATAACGCTGTGACTCATCATAATCTCTCGGAAGATATACACAAGCCTTGCGCTCACTTCCGGTTGTGGGTGAATAATAGCTTATCTCATCAACATTTCCATATATTACACCCGGTCTTTCATCATTATAATCATCTGGTGTGTCATACTCTGCTGCCTCTTCACTAGATACGGTTCTGCTCTTACACCCCGACAATCCTGTCACTGTAAATGCTGTCACCAGTGCCATTAACACAGCTGCCAGCTTGTATATATTTCTTGAAATCATAATCCGGTACCTCTGACAAACCTTCTTACAATCTCCAAGCCGCCAACCGGTGCACAGAATTTCTGATTATGCTTTCTGCACTCTTCATAGACATATTCTAGGTTGAACCACTCAACGCCGTCCAATTCTTCCTTCTGCAATGTAAGTTCATCTATATTGACTGGCTTTGTGTATACATAGACAAATGCAATCTCACTATCCTTAAACATCTTGCCATAAAATTCTTTTTCATATTGGATTACAAATGTATCAACAAACTGCAAATCATCAACAGAAGCCTTAATTCCAAGTTCCTCATGCAGTTCTCTTATAGCAGATTCCTCCGGTTCGTCACCAGCCTGAATATGTCCCGCCGAAGAAGTATCATATCTTCCTGGAAATGAGTCCTTATTCATAGCCCTTTTCTGCAACAGTACCTCTGCTCCCTCATCAGACTTTCTTACAATCCACACATGCGCCGTTCTATGCCTGATTCCCTCACTATGTGCAGTCTTTCGCTCAACAGTCTCACCTGTCGGCTTTCCATTCTCATCAACGATATCAAGTAATTCCATGTTAAATCCGTACTCCATCATAATAAAAAAGCCACCAGCTATCGCGAGTTCTACGGGAAAAATAAAGTGATTGAACCTAGACTCCGATAGTACCGCTTTCGCAGCACCCCTCCCAGGACTGGTGGCTTACATATTATATTACTATGTGATTGAAAATTCCATAGGGATAATATCACATTTTAAAAAGTCGCACTAAGCAGGAAGAACAATACATATATTGCAAATGTTTCTCCAACTGTATATAATGCGGTCTTTACCCATACATTAGGCTTCTCCACATGCTGTACAGTTCCAACATTTGCAGTAATCTTTTTCTGATGTTCCTTAATAATCATGATTCCCACAACCGCACCTATAACGCAAGCAATTATGTACAAATAATATGAAAACATCGGTTTTGCCTGAACATAGCCACCATATTCGTCATTCATTGTATTAGTAATAACAAAATACAGACTTATCAACGCAAGTGCAGATGAGCCAAATGCAGCAACTGCCTCCTTTCCCCAACCTTTTCCTTCATTCTTTACCATGCATATGCAAAATGCTGAAATAGGTGCAAGCAGGAATACAATCATTCCTACAGTGCCATTTTCTTCTTCATCTGAGTCATAATAATCATAATAGCTGTCCTGGGTTGTATCTTCCGTTTCAAATGTTAAATCAGCCATACTTACACTTTCAACATTAACCCCTGCACATGACACTGTAAACATAGGAAAAAAGAAGCATGCTGCAGCCACTATTGCAGCAATCTTCATTATAAGTCTGCCCTTAATCTTATGTCCTGCAATATTAATTGATACATCTTCTTCTACAGGCTGTCCGGCTGATGCCTGAACCGGTTGCTGTGGCATAACGTATTCATAATTATATTTCTGTCCACCTGCATTGGCATAACTGTTATCTGGTTTATTATTGCCAACCGCCTCATTAAAATCAACAACCTTGTTCTCTACTTCCATCCCACAATAATTACAGAAACGGACATTATCTTCCAGTTCCTTTCCACATTTTTTACAAAACATAGCTTTGTCCTCCTTCATATATGTTTAAGTTCTTTTGATTACACATATATAGTAACATTTAGGTTGGACACGATATGTCAGTCTCTAAATTATATTTTATTTATTATCACACACCTCATCAGTCCAGGTATTATACTTTCCACCGTTGCTTTTCCTGATGTCCTTCTCATTGTAATTATTGAGCTGCTCTTTAAGCAGCTCAATCTGTAATTGTGTCTTCCTGTTAAGCTCGTACAATTCATTAATCTTGTATTTAAAAAAGATCATAATAGTCAGGCTAAACCCAACCCAGTATATGAGAAATATGGTTGTAAATTTTCTTAACTTATGTTCCCTGCGCTGCTGCCTTTTACGTTCATTGATATACCATTTTTTATCCTCCGTATCCATTATTCCTCCTCATATTCTTCATACATTCTTTGCTCTTCCTCATTATTTTTAATAAGCCAGTCACAGATATCCATGATGTACATATACATAAATTTAGAATATTCATCATTACAGTATGGACCGGCATACAGAGAAACCTCTCCGTCATGTAATAATCCGTCAAATGTAGTATCAATATTTTCTTCTGTGATATCCGACTCAACAAGCTCTCCAAAAACTTTTAAGGTTACATACTCTTCGGAATAATCAGCGTCGATGACCGCCTCGTAAGGAATTATCGTATAATTCTCACCGTAATTATACCAGTATACAATTCTATCCAGAGTAAATATACAGCCTGCCACATCATCATCTCCCAAAATATCTACAACAGCCATCTCTTGTGCCTTAACCCTTCTTTTAAGCTGTGCGCTGATTGATATTTTATTCTTCAAAGAAATCTCATCGGCAGAAAAAACATTTTCACCAATATCCCCATAATCCAGCAGCATAAGCAGCGCCCTTATGTCTGATACCCCAGAGTTCTTCTTATCAATAATTGCCAGATTAATCCCCCTTGTAACTGCGTCAATAATCTCCTGACTTGTAAGCATTTGCGTTCCTCCTCAATTTTTATATAATCATTGTATTAATCCGGACTGACATGCTGTGTCACAGCAAAATATTCATTAATAAATTTACTGTGACAGGCTTTGTCGCTAATCTGATGTACCATATTGTCTGTAAAATATAGTATAATCAATATCAGGAGGCATCGGATATGGATAATGAATATAAGAATTACAAAGCTGACAGAGTCCTTAAACTGCTGTTTCGGGCTTTAAAGGGTGAGTCTCTCTCGGTAGCTGCACTCGCCGACGAAAGTAATGTGTCAACAAGAAGCATAACAAGAGATATTAACGATTTGAAAGCATTCCTTGCCGACTATCGCGATATCCTTGGCAATGCCGAGTTAAAATACTCTGCTTCAGACCACTGCTACACATTAGAGATGGACAATCTGTTTTCTAATAAAGAACTTTTCGCCATAGCTAAAGTGCTTATCGGAAGCAGGGCGTTCAGCCATGAAGAACTGCTCACAATAATAGGAAAACTGAAAACACACACAAGCTATTCAGACAAAAAACGCCTTGAACAGCTTATTGCCAAAGAAATGTTTAACTATGAGGAAGTCGGCTCAGACTGCGACAGCGTGATTGATAATGTCTGGAAGCTTTCCAACTACATTCAGGAACAGCGTGCAATCACAATCAGCTATTACAAAATGAACCGTGACAGGGTCAAGCACAGAATCATACCAGTATCAATAATGTTTAGTGAATACTACTTCTATCTGATTGCATACAAATGTGAAGACACATTATCTGATACACCTACATATTTCAGAATTGACAGAATCTGTGATATGACTGTCCACAGGGAAAAGCTTGAGTTTCCTAAAAATGTTGAATTTGATGAGGGACTGCTCCGCAAACGAAGCCAGTTCATGTGGCCGGGACCACTCAGAAAAATCAGATTTGAATTCACCGGACCATCACTCCAGGCTATTCTTGACCGTCTGCCAACCGCCAGAGTAATTGACCGCTACGCCAACAAATATCTCATTGAAGCGGAAGTCTACGGCAACGGAATCAAAATGTTCCTGTTAAGTCAGGGCTCATGGGTAAAAGTAATTGCCCCTGATGAATTTGTTAAAGAAATGAAAGATGAGATAGAAAAAATGCAGGTGCTTTATTAAGAAAATATTTAAACAACAACTCCCCATAAGCAGTCAACGCTTATGGGGACATCGCATTTCTACTTTAATTATATTAGATTACAATCTGTTAGTATTTTTTCTATGGCTTCCCATGCTGCTAATGATGGATTTTCTTTATAATATTCGTAACCTTTATATTGATGTAATGTATATCCATTTTCATAATTTTTCTGCATAATTTTCTTTGCCCTCTCAATAGCTGAAATCACATTTGATAAATTCATCTTCTTTAGACATCTTTTAAAATTAGCCTCTTCTTTAAATTCGTCCATATTCTGAAATTTTTCTCCAAATGACTGGTTAATTGATGTAATATACTGTTTTCTGTGTGAATACGAAGAATTACAATTCATCATATGAAGAATAATCCATAAATCAAATGTAAAATTACTATATCCAGATTTATATTTAACCTGTTTCCCTATCTTCTCAGCTTTCTTCATATTATCTAATGTTTCATGAAAGGCTTTCACATGATGCTGCTCATTACTCTCATAATCAAAGAAATGATAAACCTCTATCTTTCTTGTAACAGTTAATGCTTTCACATGTTTTAATGGATTCTTATTTACAGGACAGTCAATTGACACCTTACATACAGTCTCCTCAGTATCATTAATCATATCCTGAAGCCATTTTAAATACCAATGTTCTGTTTCTCCCTCAACACTAAAATAGTATTTATTTGTTGGTTTTCTCTTTACCATACCTATCCCTCTTTTTTATTGCAAATGATTTCTTCAAATATTGGCGTAAAATCAATATCTTTTATTGCTCCATACTGGCTGATAAAATATTTACTCATATAATCTTCATGTTTACGAACCCCTTTATCGCCAGTTGTTCCAAAATCCGATAACGCATATAAAACACTATCATGTGTATCATCATTTCTTTCAACAAACTTAATCTCATCTCTACGGAAAAGATTAGAATTAAGAAATATAGGATTATGTGTATTAAAAATAAGCTGTGCATGGTGAATATTCACATCATCATTATGAAATACATTAATAATGCTCATTAATGCCATTGGGTGAATAGAGGCATCAAATTCATCTACAACAAGTGTGCCGCCTGTTTGCATTGCTTTAATTACAAGTGGAAACATATTAATAAATCGTATTGTTCCATATGACTCAAAAATATCTGCTGCAATTGCCGTAGTTTTTTGATTTTTCATATTCTTAAATACAGAATACAACTTTGCTTCGGGTTCATTTTCACTTACTGCATACCCTACGGCATTAGAATTAATACCAAATAATCTGGCTGCCTCATCGGTTGTTTTTTCAATGTAAACAGCCTTTTGCTTAGGATCTGCAAATCTCTTAATTAGCTGCATAGAATCCGCACGATAAATAACCATAAATTTATTAGCAAACCAGTCAATAATTAATTTTGCAAATTTAGGCGAATAGATTAATTTAAAGCCATTTGTCAAAAATAATTCTTCACAATTCAGACTATTTTTTGCTATTTCATAAACCCCATTAATATTTTGTTCTGTAATATCAGATAAGTAATCTTTAATAACTCTTAAATTATATATCTTCAGTTCATTTGTTCGTTCAAATACTTTTTCACCATTAACTTCCAATATTTCAGCAAGAATCTTTCTTTGATAACTTTCTTCAAGAAATCCACCAAGATCCATTTTTAATTCATAATGTATTTTAAACTTATTCGCATCACAATCTTCCTCATAAAATTCTATTTCAAAATCTACAGGTTCAGATTCAGATGCATTATTATTGGGAATAAGTTCTAATGCCGCAGATGCCGGATTTGGTGACGACTTTTCCTCTGAATTTCTGATATTTCCTCTCAATACAATTGCCCGTAATACGTCCATTGCTCCAATTATATTTGTTTTACCCGCTGCATTCGGTCCATAAATAACCGAACAGCTTAATCCTTTTATCTTTTTCCCTTTTATAGATGTATTCATCAGACTATAATCCAGTCCTTTTTGTTTTGGAGCTGCTACCATAGAAAATACTGCTTCTTCTACAAAGGATTTAAAGTTTTTAGTCTTGAATTCAATAAGCATATCATCATCTCCATTCTGCACATTTTTTGCAAAATCGCATTTTTATTATATTATTATTATACACATTCGTCAATTTTTTATTACAATTTTGCAGTTTTTATTCAAAATACTTGTAAAACAAAAAATAGTGACTATTTCGGTTTTATACCAAAACAGTCACTATTTCATAATTATAAAATAATCAGATCTTACTTAACAAATCTGCCTTCTTCGCAGCGAATTCCTCTTCCGAAATAATTCCTGCATCCTTTAACTGTGCAAGCTTCTGCAACTGCTCCAATGCGTCAGGCTGTGCTGGAGCTGCCTGAACCTGAATAGGCTGTGCTGCGGCTTTCTTAGCATTTTTTCTCATCTCGTGATAGATTGCAATAATTCGTGTTGCCTCGGCAAGATACAGGGTATTGATAATCTCTTTCGAGCCGGCAACTGAAACCTCCAAATCGCATAGCTTAAATGCAGCTGTAAGTGCAGTATCAATAACTGCTGTCAGGAAATCACTTGATGTAGAATTCTGAATTGTTGACATGCTTGTCACATCTTCAAAATAAAACTGCTTGACATTAGCCGTTGCTCCAAGCATTTCCCTGTTCACAAATATCAGCTGATTATCAGTACACGCTACATAATCCACCGCTGTAAGTGAGTCTACGCCGCCTGCATAGAAAAGAAGCTGCTCGTCATCATCAATAAAGTACTTCTTAACCTGCGCATATATCTTATCGCCAATCTTGGCTCTTATCTGGTCGTTAACCTCCTGCCTGTCAATCGTGAAATCCTGCTTTCCAAGGCACTCAAAATAATAATTAAGTGACATAAAATCCTGTCTGTAAGAACCTTTAATGCTGATTGTAGTCAGCTTAACTCCGTTAACCATCACATTTGCAGCAGAATCATTAATCTCCATTAAAAATGTATTGATACTGGCTGTCGGAATCTTGCCCTTAACCCAGAAACTGCTGTCCCTCTCATATCTGAACTTAAATGCAATGAAATCCTCGGTGATAACTATACCGGCGTCATTGCCATCTTTAATAAAAATGTGTGGAACTGCGCCCTGCAAATCGACACCGCCCTTATCAGCAAACTTCTTCATTGCTTTTTCATCAATGTATGGTGACATTGTAAGGCATGAAATGTTAGGTCTGCTGCCAGGAAGCACAAGCATTTCATAATAATCCTTAGTAAATTTGTCAATCGCAGCCCTGTTGCCTTCGCCCCAGAACTTCGCACCTCCTTCAGCATACTCTGCAGTAATACTCTCAATCAGCTTCGCTGAATATTCATTCACTTCCTGCTCCATAGCCGCTGTATAAGCCTGCTTCTCGGCTTTCTTCTGCTCATTAGCCTCTTTCATCTTGCCATAAGTATCCATTGCTGAATCCTTCATTGCACCAGCTTTCTCTGCCGCCTTTCCTGCTGTTTCCTTTAACTTGTCCATAAATCCCATAGTCATATCCTCCTTTGGTTGTTCCCTTTATTTGATGTCTAAAGTGTACCGCTGGAGGGTGACAGGATGTGGCAGAGTAAAATAACTTTTAATCAATATTCTCTATATCTTTTCATATCTAAAACATATTATTTATTATAACCATCCAAATAATGCATCCTTTATACTTGAACCGATGCTTTTTATTCCTTCCCATGCTTCACTAGCAATTTCTATTGCTGTATCTCTTAACTTTTGAGCACCTTTTATAACCATTTCACCAACTTTAGAGCCAGCCATATATCCAACCACACTGCCCGCAAATCCTCCTATTGCTGATCCTATAGGTCCAAAAATTCCACCTAATGCTAAACCTATTCCTGCCCCATGTTTGCTAGCTACAATTCCGGAAACACATGCAGCGGTCGTTTGTTGCATTTTGTCTATCCCTTCCATTGGCGTTAATTCACCTTTAATCACATCACCTGCCACTTTCACATTCTCTATTCCTACAAACGCAATATTTGCAAAAGTTGCTGCTGGAGTTCCTTTAGGTATTACTTTTATTACCCCCTTTTCTGTTGCAGTTTTTAACGCGCCAGCCGTTGCCACTTTAATTCCAAAATCAGAACCTGAACTTAGCGCTTTTTCCACCAATTCTTCGCCATCAATTTCCTCTCCTTTAATAATATTGTCTAATACATAAATTCCCGTGCCTATAGCAATACCTTGCAAAGAAGCTTTTCCAACATCTTTTGCCACATGTCCTGCAATATCTTTTAATTCAATTGCTGACCAGTCTGACTCCATAAATCCTCTATGCTGTAATTCCTTTACTTGTGCTTTAGTTAATGGCTTACTCTTTATTTTTCCATCTCCTATTTGAGATACAACTTTTCTGTTTGGAAACGCCTTCTGCACTTCTTCAACTTGGTCAGCTGGGACAACTAATATCTGTCCTCTATAATTTCCTTCTTTTATCATCTTTACAGTTGCAGCAGCATCTTTTCCGTATTTAACTTGATATCTATGCACTATTTTACCACTAGAATCTTTAATTACGATGTCAACCGAATTAGCACTGTATGTTTTTCCAACCTCTGGTCTTAAAACTTCAGCTCTATATCCACTCCCTTGAGCAGCTGCTTTAAAATTAAAATCACTCACATGCCGTTGTTCTGCAATAAATCCATCCAAGTTAGGATTTTGATTTAAACTTCCATCTTTATTAGTTATTGTCAAAATCATATCTTTATTTGCTTTTTCTACAACATCATCAATTTCTTTTAAATATTTTGCAGCCTCTTGTGTTGATAAATGTGAAGTATGTTCTTCTAATCTTGACGCAAGCCAACTTTCTTTATCTCTTCCTATTTTTATTGATTCATCAAGATTATTTTTTTCTTTTTCTATAATCTCAATTGTATCTATTATTTCACTTGAATTAGATGCTATTTCATCTTCATCCATTTCTAGCATATTTTTCTTAAATTCATTCTGAAGCCACTCATCTATTGATAAATTTTCATTATTATGTACATAACTCAAAATAAATGATTTTTGTAAATCATATATAGATTGTTTCTCAGATTCAGATAAAATATCATATCCATCATTAACTTCTTCCATTAAATAACCTCCAATCAAATTTCCCGATTTTAAATTTTAATATAATTTCATAAAACCTTTATGTTGGATTTTATTTATATTTTTTGCTAATGATTCATACTTTTGATTTTCACCATTTGATTGACTTCTATTAACTTTCTCATATCTATAAGCTATTTTTCCCTCCTTGCTACTTGCTGGTTTTAAATCCATATCTTTAACCGCATCTTTTATTTGTTTTATTCTGTCCTTTAATGTATCTGATATTGACTTTATATTTTCCTTAGATTTTAATAAATCTTCCGTCTCCACAAATTCTTTGCCTTCAATAAAACAAGTTTCTATTGCCTCCTTTACAATTGCTTCTAAATCTGCCCCATTATATCCTTCTGTTTGTTTAACTAAAGAAATTATATTAATATCATCATTCAACTTATTGCGTTTTTTCAAATGTATCTCGATTATTTTTCTTCTTTCTTCGGCATTAGGAAAATCCACATAAAAAAGTTCATCAAATCTTCCTTTTCTCAAAAATTCAGCTGGAATTTTCGAAATATCATTAGCTGTTGCAACTATAAATACCGTACTCTTTTTTTCTTGCATCCATGTAAGAAATTGACCGAATAATCTAGTAGTTACATCACTTGCACCTCCTGTTCCACCTATTCCAGAAAATGCTTTTTCTATTTCATCAATCCATAACACACAAGGACTTATTGCTTCTGCTAATTTTAACGCTTCTCTCATATTACTTTCTGATTCACCAACATACTTACCCAATAACCTTCCTACATCCAATCTAACTAATGGCATCCCGAAAAGATCTGCTGTAGATTTTGCGGTCAAACTTTTACCACATCCTGGCATTCCAACTATTAATATCCCTTTGGGAATATCAACACCAAATTTAATAGCCTCTTCAAGATTCTTAAATACTTGTTCTTTGTTATACAGCCATTCTTTTAAATTTTCCAAGCCACCAATATCTGAAATAGAATCATCAACTCGAATCATTTCTAATAATCCAGATTTTTTTATTAACTGTTCTTTTTGACCTAAAATTAACTGTTTATCATCTGAATCAATAAGACCTCCATCTTGATATGCTAAATTTAATATCTGTTTTATTTGAAATTCATTCAGACATTTTAATGATATAGTCAACTCATCTACAACCCTTTCTTTAATAGTAATATCAAGCATATCACAATATTCATTTATAATATCATGAATTCTTTTCTCGTCAGGTAATGGAAAATCATATATAGTAATTAATTCCTCTAACTCTTTAGGTACAACCAATTTAGACGAAACTATAAAAATTGAAGCGCTATATCCCTCCACATACATATTTCTATATGCAATACTTTTTAAAAGAGATATAACTCCAATATCTTTTAATTCTTCATGTACATCCTTCAATATTATTAACATTGGTTTTCTATATCCATTATCTAAAACTTCTGACAAAAATTGTTTAATATTACACTTTTGAATTAAAGATTTTCCTAAAAAATCAACCAGTCCAATTCCTTCAACAAATTCAACAATCTTTCGTTCTGTACTAAAATTCATTATCAATTCGTCAACTGTCTTAAAATCAAAATGATTTATATAAACAATAGGATATAATGCATCGATATAAGAACCTAACACTTCTTTAGCATCAAATCTCATTTATTACACCTCCATATAAATTAATTTATATGATTCTGAATTACATTGATATTCTAATCCCTTTAGTAAAACAAAATTTCCCATTATATCCTTTGAAGACATTTTTTCTTCCAATGGACCTTGATAATTTTTAACAAAAGCCATATTTTCTGGCAAATATAAAACAATAATATTTTTGTCATTTCGTTCAATCGGATCCCACATTCCCTGAGTATTTCTTTGAATTATTTTTGCATCTTCACCCATTATGCTGATAATTTTTTCTATATTTTTTGCTAAACTTATAACCTTTTCCTTCATATTAACAGGTTGATTTTCAGTAAAATATATTGCCTTTATTGTTTGTCTTGACATTAAAGCAAATATCGCTTTTGGAGCATTTTCAATTAGAATTTTATATAATGTTATATAATCTAAACTTACCAACCCCAAATAGGACCTCTCCATTTCAATTGCATCAGCTTTTAAAATACTAAAATCATTTTTATTCACTATCATATGACTGATTAAATTTTGATATCCAGCATGATAATCATTTATCACTTTATATTTTTTATAGTTATTTTGCTTGTACTCTTCCAATTCTTTTGCATGGTCTTCATTGTATTTCAAAACCATAACATCTTTTTTTATAGAATCCAACTCTGTCTCTATGTCAAAAAGTTTAATTAATTTTAATGCTAAATCCATATTATCATTTGGTTCTTTTTCAAAAATCTCATTAAATTTTTCCAAATGAACAATATATTCTCTGACTTGCAACCATTTTTTTAATAAACCATTATGATAATATTTTATAACATCATCCAAAACAAAATTATCTTTTAAATCTTCAATTGTTCTAATAGCATTGCCATCTATTATTAAATTAAATTTTATTGTTTTTGTCATATTTTTTCTCCCTATCATATCCTACAAATATCAAAATTTCTTATATCACAGTAAAAATTTTATCTTATAAAGTGTATTTACACATTTTAATCAAAGCTCGGATAATATTCTGAATTTTTCAATTTATTTTCATTAAGTTTTAAAATATTCGCGATTGCAGCACTTTCAAAACTCCAATATCCACAATATGTATCTTCATTTCCAAGATGTGAATTGTACCAACTGTAACCAACATGATTTTCATACCAAACATTTAAATAATCACATAATGCATTTTCTTTTTCTTTAGCTTTAATCACTTCATCTAATCCATTAAATTCTTTCTTTAACGGGATGTTAACATCCCACTCCGGCTTCTCTCCATTAATATACATTGACAAATATTTTAATAAACGATCTTTTTCAATTATGCTACTATGTAATTTAGACAACTTAGTGGCTTCACTTTTATCATTTACCATTATTGATAATGAAATCAAATTTAGTAAATCTTCATATGTAATATTTTTATACTCACCTGCTATTTTTATTGCCCTATTCAAAAGTATCTTTATATCCCCTTTTGTAGCACCAGCAGAAAACTCTGCTTTTAATAAATCAAGTTCATAATCAATTAATGAAATCAATATCCTTTGTTTTTTATCTTCATCAGATTCCTTTATCTTATCATATTTTTTTTCAATCCTAGAATGTTGATAATTCAAATACCTGTTAAAATATTCTTTATCTTTTCTTTTATCTCTCATTATGCCCACCTCTAATTAATCACTTTCCGACTTTTCTATTTTGTTACCATTTTCATCAAAATATTCTACAATGGTTTTTTCTCCAATTTTATTTCCTTCCGAATCTACTTTCTGTATATCTGTGTGTATATTTCCATTCTCATCTACATTAGGATCTATATGATAAATCTCATGTCTCACAGAATCGGGATTATCTTCAGCTGCATTTCTAATTTCATCCGCTTTTTCTTTTCCAACAGCATCATCTAACCGTTTATTTATCCAATTATCTGACATTTGCTTTCCATCATTAGTTTCTGATAATTGCGAGGTATTGTACTTAGCATCTGCAATAACATATGTTTTTGTCCCATCTGGATTGGTCTTTTCATACACACCATCAATACCTGTTTTAAATCCACCCTTTTTATCATCTAAACTTGTTACACGATGTTTATTTAGAGGTTTATACCCAAGAGATATGTAATATTGGTCCATCATCATTTCTCCAAGATTTCCAAGTTCCTCACTTGTAAGTTTTTCACCATTTCTAATTTTCTCTAAAGCCTCCTTAATTGCCGCTCTTTGCTTTTCATTTATTTCATCTTCAGATAATTCCTTACTTTCATCATCTTTATCGTTTTCTTCTATTCCCTCATCATCTTTTGAACAATTATCGTTCTCATCAAAATTTTCGTTAAAATCATCTTCTCTGCTTTTTTCAATACTCTTGTCTAACAACTTTCGTATACTATCCATCTTAGATTTATTTTCCTCAATAAGCTGTTGAAGTGATTCTTTTCTTATTATATCTATAGGTGGTCTAGATTTTTCTATTTTCTCACCTATTTTTTCAGGATTAGGGAGTTTGTTACCTAACTCCCCATGTTCTTTTGATTCCACCACATCCCATATTTGACTTTCATTTTTAGGAATTTCACTTATTGATTCTAAAGCTTTTGATATAAATGGTATAGCCATATCATCTCTCCCTCACAATTTTCATTATTTTATCAACCGAGACATTATCTGGATATACAAAATAATTCTGTATAGCTTTCTTTATATCCATTCCATCCTCATATTGATTAATCACAAGCATGGCAATAATATACATTCCTTTATAAGTTGGATCATCATCATATGCTCTTCTTAAAAAAATCCTCAACTTTTCAATATGTTCATCTTTAGGATTTTGAATTGTATTTAATAATTCATCTTCAAATTCATCACTTAACAGACATTTAACTTTATATACTCCACTAAGTAAACATTGTTCTACAGCATCTGCAATTATTTGAGATTGTAGATCACGTTCATTTCCTCCTATAAATGGAATACCATTCATTAAATAGGCTTTTCTTATTTCTTGTCTGTAAACATCTATTGTTTTTGAAATATATGCCATATCTTGTATAAGTAATGAATTCAACAATTGAATAGTCAATCCTAACTTACTATTTCCTAATGCCTCTTTAAGAGTAGCAATGTTAATTTTTTTAGCCCTATCATCCACACTATCACTATAAAGCATTGCATCAGTAACTTTCATATCAATAGTAGGAATTATATCGACCTTTACAGGCTTGCTCATTCCCTCTCGATGACAAAGTGCCTTTCCTGTACATAATGTTCCAAGTTGAATAGAATCCTCTGAATTAATGCCTATTGTATTTGCTATAACAGTCTGATCATCAACTGCAACCAATCTTTGAACTATCTTATTCGATGAATTCTTTATAACATCTGGTGCTAATTTGGTTGGAATCTGCTCAGCAACAATTACTCCTTGTCCATATGATCTCATTTCTGCAATCATATTTGTAAAGTGTTCTACCGCCTTTCCCTTTGGATTTCCTACATCTTCTGATGCCTTCTCTGTTGTTGTATTTTTTAACAATCTATGAGCTTCTTCTATTACAAGTAGATGAGCTAATGGCGATTCATTTGAACGGCGTCTTCCATGTATTTGTCTATATTCATTTACAAAAACAACCATTAATCCAACTGCAAAAGCCTTATCATCATCATCTGCTAATCCTTCCAACTCAAAGACAGCTTTTTCATTCATGAGTTTATCCATATCTAAATAATCGCGGGTATTAAACATATATCCCTTTGCTCCAGCACATAAACTCTCTAATCGAGCCTTGATTGCAGTCTTAATATTTCCTGCCACTTCACCTTCATAATTCATTTCTTGTTCAACATATCTCTCAATTTCATCTTTTAAATCCTGCATTGTAGGATAAAGATACTTATGTGATTTCATCCCATATTTTTCACCAACAAAATCTGAATCAAAAAAATCTTCTACATTTGCAGTATTTGCAAGATAAGGATGATAACCTAATGTTAAATTCCAACCTTTATTCTTGTATATGTTATAAATACACTTTTCAAGTATATACGGCATAGGTCCATAAAACGAAAAAGAAGCATTAAACAAATCTTTTAATAAATCAATATGCATTTGTGGACTCACTCCATTTTGAATATAAAATGGATTAAATGATGGGCAATTTATTTCAGGTCGTCCAAGAGTATATACCGACACTTTTTCACCATTACTCAGCATCATACTTCTATATTCTGTTTTTGCTGACTCAATTACAAGGAATGGTGTTTTTGCCTGATCCAATATTCTTTTTACTGTTGTTGTCTTACCACTTCCTGTAATTCCGCAAATAAAAGTATGTCTAGCAAGGTCAGCATGCGATAAATAAAATGGCATATTGTCTAATTTTCTTGTTCCATCATTTAAACAACCTACTAACACTCCATCTGTTCTAGCAGAAATAAGTGGATAATTTTTTTCAACCTTAACCTCAAAATTTGGTACTGTTCCAACTGGCGGCGTCCCCATAAAACCTAATTCCTCAGAAGTAACCATTGTACAAAGCAACGATGGTTCATATTCATTCTTTAAAATTTTAGGTAAAAAGACTGGATTAATATGTGATATTCCTCTCTCTGAACTTCTAACAATCACAGGTAATAAATCTGGATTAGATTTAGACATTTCTCCACTAATACATGATTCTATAATCTGTTTTGCCATTTCTGTTTCTGCAGAGTATGAGATAACCGTCTCCCACATGCCACTGTTCTTTCCTTGACGTAGTCTTTCAATAGCTTTATCAGCGTATTCTATCATTTCCAGTGCAAATCCATTCTGAACATCGTGAGATTCACCAGATGTGTCATTAACAGCATCTGTAATCGTTTTACTATAATTTTTTGATATAGAATAACTATCTGATTCAGTTTTTGATTTACTCCAATTCTTATTTATGCTCAAAATAAAACTCAAGCCAAAACTTCCGCCTTTAGACTTTGTCTTACTTGAACTATGTGAATGAGTTTCAGTTGTTCCTGTTGTATCTCCAACTGAATAACTTGTTCCATGTTGTCTTGAAATATTACGTTTGCTAACGGCAAAACAAGCATCTCTAACCTGTATAATTTCTCCATATGTATTTGAAACTAAATCCTGATTTACTGGGCGTGACACAAATAACAATGAATAATTCTGTCCATTTAGACTTTTCATGACAGCACTAATATCAAATATTTGCTTTTCCTCTCCAACTTTTATTGATGGAACACCTGATATAAAACCCGCACTAATATTTTTTCTTTCTCTTTTAACATAATCTGGGCAATAGAGTTCAAGTTCAACGCCATCAAGAAGACCTTGCATAATACTTTTTATCATAGATACTTCTTCTTCCTCGGCATATACACCAATAACAAGATTTGTACTCCCCTCATAGGAAATAACTCCATATATAATTGGTTTATTTATAGAATGTATTGCAGTATAAAACTTTATCATCTTTTCACTTAAATAATGATGTAATTCTTCAGAGTTCTCAACTGAACAGCTGCATATTCTAAAGAAAGTAACCGCATCCAATAATTCTGCCGAATTATCATATGTAAGTTCATCCATTTTTGCTTCAGATATTATATATGCTGGTTGCATAATTTTAACAAATTTATCAGTTTGTTCAGCAACAATTGTTGTATCAAGTTCAAATTCTTTTTTTAATTCCTCTGATGATTTAACTGGTACCATTTCTTCTCTGTCTTTATCCAATTTCATTCCTCCTATTTGTAGAGAGTTCTAACCCGTTCATCACAATAAATTTCAATGTCAACAAACCAATCAAGTATATCTTCTTCTAATTCATCAAGAAATTTTTTAATCGATTTTTTATATTCTTTACGATTTTTGGTAGGTATTGCAAAATATGATGCACATGCAACAACTACAGCACCCGCAATAATTATCGCAAATGGTATTCCAACTACACTAGACAATGCAAATTTTAGAATACCTCCGAGTGCTAATGTTCCCGCAGCAGCACCTACTGTCACATAAATTTGATTTATTTCTTTATAACTAATACCTTTTTTATATGCATCAATATTTTCAATATTAAACTGAAATTTTTCATTTAACTCATTACGAAGATTTAATCTATAAAAAGCATTTAAATTTTCTTGATTTTTAAAATAATCATCTTGTTTTATCTTTTCTAACAAACCTGCATATATATCAACTATACAGCCTTCAACTTCCGCTGATATTGTGCTAGAAACAAGTCTCATTATTCTTTCTGTAGCATTTGTATTAGTTCTTGCTTCTGATGATATTTTTATTGATTTCTTTTTCAATTCAATAAACAAAGCATGTATTTGTCTCTCAATATCACTATTATACAATTGCGTCTATGCCTCCTTTTAATTCTTCAACTCTTTTCTTAGCTGGTTCAATAATATTCCACTCATTTTTTAATTTTTTAATTAATGCATATGTTTCATCTGCTGATTTTTTATCATTCTTTATTTTTGCAAGTTCATCTCTTTTTTGATTTGCATTTCTAGCTAATTCTCTTGTGTATGCATTAATTGTACTACTAACAAACTTTCTTAAATCACGTACAGCTTGATTTTTAATACTTTCCAATCTTTCAGTAATACTATCACTAAAAAGTTGATAAAACTTCTTCTGTGAAAATCTTGAGCTCGTATGAGATTTTTTAAATGTCGTTCCTGTCGTATACGTATATGATTCCTGTGAGTTTTTCTTAACATCATTTTTTATTTCTTCCACTATTTCATGTGTAAAATCAGGTTCTAAAGATGTAAATTCTATAGTATTTTTTTCACTGAGTACAACTTTAAGAGCTTCATTGCACTCAGCTATAACATTTTTTTGTAATCTATCCTGAAATTCAATAAATGTATCCACTTTTCGAAAGGATGCTTTTTCAAGTGCCTCTATACTCCCATCACTATCAGCATCTAACTTTTTTATTTCCTCTTTAAATTCAGACATAACTTTCTCTGCTTCTTGTTGAATCATCCCCTTATTACCTGAGCTAGCATATTTTACGCTAATCTCATCAACCTTTTGATTTAATCTATTTTCAATATCATTTAATTCTTTCTGAGTTTCTGAAATTTTAACAGCAAGCTTGTTTGGATCTTCAGCTTTCCATGAGTAATACTTAATTTTGTCCTTTAAACTAGTATCCAGCTTTCCATACATTCTAATGATACGATCTAAAAATTCACTTAAAGCTATGTATTGTGCTTTTCTTCCAAATTTATTCAATGCTTGATCTATAACATCAAAATTTGATATTCTCTTTAATTCCTCTTGAAGTTGCTCTTTATCACGTCCTGCTTTATACCATGCTAGAAGTAAGAACGCCTCTGCTTTATTTTCCGATTCAAGTTGTTTAATATAATCTGCTATTTCCGGAGTTCCCATTTTTCTAAATTTATTAAAGTATAACTCTGCCTTACTATCCACTGGAATAATTTGTTCTTTAACAATCCCATGTCTAGTATCAGTCTTCATTGTTCCAAAGATATTTACAAACTCTTCATAAGCTCTAGCAATAGTCTCCGGTGCTTCTGATGTTGTTCTGGTCAAAACTAAAAACATAGCATTCTTATTTCTATCTACACTCTTTGATTCAAGAAATTCCTTGAAACTATTAGCTTCAATAGCAACCCCAGTAATTGGTCTCAAAAACATAATTGCATCAGCCGACTCAATATATTCAGCAGTTATATCACCAACCTTTCCAGCTGCATTAACCCCTGGAGAATCGATAATTCGTATACCTCTCATATTATTATCTTCGAACGGATAAAATATATCTATTTTAACCACTACGTTCTGCCAATGTGCTTGTTTTTCCTTTATATAATTACGAATTTTTTTATTGTATTCTTCCTCTGACAAATGATGGATATTTTCCATCTTTACACCTTCAAGAAGATCAACTATTATCGCTTCTGGTATTTTTTTATTTTTATATTTGACAATTATTTCATTATTTATTGTCGGCACAGGTATATCTCTATATTTATCATCTAAAGCTGCATTCTTTTTTAAAAAATCATTTATATCTTTTTCACCATTAAATGTAACAATTCTGCCATCTGCATATGTTGCTTTTAAACAAAATTCTTTACCGTAAGCAATCTCTACAACAGCACTTGTGCATTGTCTAACATCCATCGGTAAAATTTCTGTTCCAAGATATGCATTAATAAATGTAGATTTTCCACTTTTAGCTTCACCAGCTACTAACAAGCAGAACCTATCATCTTTAATTTTTTCAGCTTGAACTGCTAAACCTTTTAAAGATGTATCATCCTGTGAATAATCACATCTTTTTACAGCTTCTAACATTTCATCATAGAAATTTAAAACTTCTTCCTTTATTTCTTTGAAATTTGTTCTCATCAATTAGTTCTCCCTTCAAATCATCATTTATCCTTTATATTGTAAATATCTATATATTTTTCCATGTACAATTTCTAAAAGCTATTCATAATACATTACCTACTGTAGCCTTATATCACTTCCACCATATCTCCCTGACTTCTCAGCCACATATCGATGCCCTTGCCGAACACCTCTGCAGATATGGTGTATATGCCATCTTTTTCTTCCAGAATCTTTGCGGTTGGCAACCTGTCAAGAACTGCTTCCACGCTTGTCCCTTTATACTTGAATTTGACCTTCTGAAGTTTGCCTCCATACATGAACTGGATTCGCTTTCTGAACTCACCTTCTTTAAAACGGTTGCCATAAGGAATCTTGAATTGCTCGTCAATCACCTTATAATTGCTAATCCTGTCAATTCTGTATATAGTTGGAAATGCGTCATTAATCACATCAAAATCAGCTTTAACCTCTTCATCATCAATGAATGCCGTCAGGTAAAAATAATACTCTGAAAACATTATTGCAACTGGTTTTACTTTTCTTTTTACAATCTCACCGTCTTTGGTACGTTTGTAATCCATCTCAAGATAACGGCTCTCATGTATTGCCTGCCCGATGTCCCACATTTTATCAAGAAATTCTGACTTATGCGTAAGCTCAACATAATGGAATTCTTCATTACTTATCAGGTCTTCTACAAGTTCCTGACTGTCCTTTGGTACACAACAATCAATCATCCGGTCAAGTATGCTTGTCATCTCATTCTTGGTAAACGCCCTGCTGTCCAGTAATATCTTGCATATAGCAAGTATCTCGCTGTTTGTCAGCTTCGTTTTATGTATCTGACTTAGATAATGTCCGCCTTTCTTCTTATCGTATTCAATTGTGTTGATTACTCCACTTTTCTCCGCTTCCTGTTCAAAGAAATTATTAATTGCACTTATATCTCTCTGGATTGACCTCGCAGACACGCTATATTTTGCAACCTCAGCTTCTTTATCTATTACTTCCCCCTCCATAAGACGCTGATAAAGGCTTAGTACTCGGCTTACTTTATCATTGTAGTCATTTTCCATATGTAGTTCTCCTCGTTTCTTCTAATAAGATAATACATTGCAATATTTCACGATTTAATCTATTAACATTTTAGCACTTTATTGTAATAAATGCTAATGCAAAATAAAATTTTTGTGTATTTTTATGCAATATTTTTACAAATTAATGTTTTAATTATTGTGCATTATACAAATAATGAAAATATATTAAATCCCGAAAACACATATATAATATAAAGCACCATTACCAGCATGCAAAACATATATATACCTGCCAGTATCGGATATCCTATGCTTCTCAACTTTATAAGCCGGCATTCCTCATAATATTCTTCATAATTAACATACGGAGCTTTTTCCTCATCTGGCAGCTTGTTCCACACCTGTCTTGAATTGTACCTGATATTAAATAAATATGGTCTTTTCAGATATACATAATCACTCTCGTTATCATTTTCAACATTATTATTGTCGCTCATCTTATGCCTCCTCATTTTGCTTCTCTTTTATGTATTAATGATAACAGACATGTTGGACATTATATGTCTTAGTGTCATATTTTGTCTTTTTATTTTAAAAAACATTTTTATTGCCTGTGGCTAATTTTATTTTAGTTGTAGATAATTATATCATCAGCTAATCAATATTACAATTATGTGTATTGTATTTATCATCTTTATAGCGAGGGATTTCATGAAGGATATTGATTTTGAAAGTATTGGAAAGAAGTTGAAAGAAATACGCTTATCTAAAGGTTTGCCGCAGGACGCTGTTGCCAGTGTTGCTGAGGTCAATACTTCTCATATAAGTAATATTGAGAATAACCGCGTGAAAGTTTCCCTGCCTACGCTTATCTATATATGTAATGCATTAGGTGTTACTGTAGATTATGTGTTGTCCGGTGAATATACTGGCGATTATTCTTCAATCGACAGGGAAATCATGAAAGAAATTCAGTCTCTTTCTGATAAAGAAAAGGAACGTGTCTTAAGGGTTGTGCGTGCCCTCAAGTAATCTCACTGCATAGTTAAATCCTGCCATGAAGCTTTCTTTTTTCGCAACTTCGGCAACTGCCATGTATTTATCACGCTCACATTCATAATCGCTCCATGTTGCCAGTTCTTTGAACTGCATCAGCTCATGTTCAATCTGTTTTTCTACTAATTCATCCACATTTTTCATTATATCTGTCTGACTTACAAGCATGTTATATAATCCTTCTAATTCATTCTGCATAATTATTCCATCCTGTATATAATTTATGGTGTTCCAGCTGCCTACATAATTACTCCCAGCCTATTTCCTTTAAATAATACCAGTTATGTCAGACACTTATTGTCATATTATTTTATTTTATAAAAAATCAGGCTTTGGATTTCTCCGCCGCCTGATTACAACTCTATTAATTCAATTCAATTTTATCGCTAAACCCACTAATCAGCCTTTTTCTCTTGCCATCTCAAACTCCTGCTTTATCTGTGCAAGAAGCTCAGGATTAACAAGAACATCACATATTGAATCAGCCATTATCTTTGCTGCGTATACTATGGCATTATGCGCTGCATCACTCTTTCCGGCCTTAAGGTAGGCTTCTGAATGTGGCTGTGCATCCTTGTCTGTGAATGCAATTCTTATACATGAGCCTGGAACTTCATATAACACATTGCCGAAATCTGTTGAGCCAGTCCTTTCGCGTGGTGGCGCAATCGATGGGGCATTCTCATATGCTGCATTTGCCATAAGCAGGTCATTGACCTTATGGCACACAACCTTACTCTTGAATGGAAGGTCTCTCTGAACCTCATATGTTGTTCCAGTCATAAGCGCAGCACCTTTTAAAATGTTGTAGAATCTCTCTACAACTTCATCAAGGTATTTCGTGCTGTATGAACGGAGTGTATATTCTGCAACAGTAAGGTCCGGAACTACATTTGGAGGACCACCTGCATTACGGATTGTGTAATGCATTCTTGTGTCATCTTTAACATGCTCTCTTAACATCTCAATTGCATGGAATGATAATAACGCTGCATCAAGTGCGCTTCGTCCTTCTTCTGGACTTATTGCAGCATGGCTTTTTACTCCGTGGAATGTTACCACGAAATTCTCGAGTGCCATACATTTTTCATCTACTGATGTATTAGGCGAACCATGCGACATAAATGCAAGGTCAAGCTCTTTCATATAACCTTTATCGAGCATAATTATCTTACCGCCAAGAGTTTCCTCTGCCGGGGTTCCATACACAACAAGCTTGCATGGATAATCCTGAAGGCAGTTCTTTACTGCAATTGCTGCCCCTATTCCGGCAGGTCCCTGAAGATGATGTCCACACGCATGTCCGATTTTTTCAAGAGCGTCATATTCAACAAGAATTCCAATCACCGGGCCGTCACTTCCATTATCCCATGTTGCCCTGAATGCTGTTTCAAGTCCTGTTCCACGCTCTACCACAAATCCTTCTTTTTCAAGATAACTGCACAATATATCAGATGTCCTGTACTCTTCTCCGCTTATCTCCGCAAGGTCGAATATCTCATCTGCCATCTGGCATAAATCTTCTTTATAGCTGTCGATAACCGCTCCAAGCTGCTTCTTAATATCGTCTGACATAATATCTGCTCCTAATCAATTCTAATATCCAATCATTAATGCGCCCAGCATAAACAGGCATCCAAGTGCTGTCCATATAAGGAACAGAGGCATCATGAACTTAAGCCATTTACTGTATGGAATCTTTGATACAGCAAGATATCCCATAAGTGATGATGACATTGGAAGTACTGAGTTAGAGAATCCGTCTCCTAACTGGAACGCAAGTACTGATGTCTGTCTTGATATTCCTACAAGGTCTGAAACCGGCACCATAAGTGGCATTGTAACTGCTGCCTGACCTGTTCCTGACACGATTACGCAGTTAATAAGTGACTGACATAAGAACATACCAACAGCCTTAATTGAATCTGGCATAACATTTACAATATTAACAATTCCATACACGATAGTATCAAGAATATTGGCATCACTTAATATTACCTCAACTGTACGGGCAATTCCGATTATAAGACATCCTACAATAATGCCTTTAGCACCTTCTCCGAATTCCCTTGCAATTCTACTAGGACCGTAACCGCTGATAAATCCGCATATTACACCCATAAATATGAACAGGCCTGACATTTCTTCAAAGTACCAGCCCTTCTTTGAAAGGCCATATATAAGTATTCCAAAGCCAAGTGCCATAACAATAAGAACTGCAATCTGTCTTACCGTAATTGTGTCTGTTGCATTGTCAAATGTGTACTCCTGGTCTTCAGGAATTCCATATATTACGCTTTTTTCAGGATGTGCTGCAACCTTTCTTGCATAGCAGATTATGTATGCACTTGTAGCAGCAAGAAGCACAACAAGAATAAATACTCTGTAAGCCATCCCGGAGAACAACTGTAATTCTGCTATATCCTGCGCAACTCCTACATTGAACGGATTAAGTAATCCGGCTGTGAATCCAACCGCTGCACCGAGTGCAATCATTGCTGTTCCTGTAACTTTATCAAGCCCTAAAAATAACGCAAGTGTAATTCCGATAGGAACGAATATCATAACCTCTGATGACATTCCCATTGTGAATCCGAATATAGAAAATAATGTCAAAAATACAGGAATTACAACATATTTGTGCTTAGAAAATGTCTTAGATAACTTCTTGCATAACGCTGTAAGTGCGCCTGTTGATGTAATTACCTGAAAAGCTCCGCCGATTATCAGCATAAATGTAATTGTTGACGCTGATTTCACAATTCCGGTATAGATTGCTGAAGGAATCTTTAACGGATTAAGCGGACTTGATGCTATTCTGTGATAACTTCCAGCTTCAACTAAAGTCTTGCCTGTTGCTGCATCTTTAAATCTTGTAAACTCGCCTGCCGGCACAATATATGTTGCCGCTGCAGCAATAAGAATAATTACCACAAGTATTACAAATGTATGTGGCGTTTTCCATTTTTTCTTTGCTTTTGTTTCCATGAAATTTTCTCCCATAACAAATTTATATTTTATACATTTTAATATAAATCATACTAAAAATAAAATTGTATGTTTTTATCGAAAGTATAAATCTAATTTATAGTTTCGATTGATTGATACATTTTAATTATGTATAATTATTACATTATTATTGAAACATGCACTATTTTAGAAAGGGAATTCATATGATTACTGAAAAAGACATGCAATATGTTCTTACAATTGCTAATTACGGAAATCTTACCAAGGCCGCCAATGCTCTGTTCTTGTCGCAGCCGGCTTTGAGCATACATCTTAAACAGCTTGAAACTTCACTTGGCATACAGCTTTTTGAAAGAAAAGGTCGCCGCATGATTCTTACATATGCAGGCGAGGAATTCGTGAAATCTGCCAGAGATATTACTATGAAATGCTTTGAACTTGAGGACCGCATGATTGATATTGGCAAAAATGTGGCTGTTAAACTCCGCATTGGTTACATGGTACGTCAGGTTGAGTCTCTCTTTCCTTCTGTTATGACTGCATTTAACAGACTGTATCCACAGTCAGTTGTATATGCCATTGACGGACATCTCTCAGACCATGAAGAGCAGCTTCTTGTCGGTGACCTTGATATGTTCTTTGGATATAACAGCGTGAGCAACACCAGACTTTCCTATGAAACCATATATGAAGACTGTCTTGTTGCCATTCTTCCCAAAAGCCACCCTGCTGTATCTTTCGCAGAGTCTAAAGAATCATGCATCTATCCATGGCTTGATCTTGCGCATGTAAGAAAAGAAAGATTCATCCTGCAGCACAGCAACCAGAGTATAAGACAGCTTGAAGAGGACGCCCTTTTCTATGCTGATGTCCTGCCAGAGCTTACCTATAAGATAAGCAGTATTGACGCAGGAATCCGACTTGCTGAACATGGATATGGAATTGCATTTACACTAAACAGTTATCTTACTTCAATGAAGCTTTCACCTGATTCAGTTGTATTACAGGTTGGCGACCCAGACATGCGTATACCATTCTCCGCCGCCTTCCGCAAGGAAGATGAAAACCGGAAAGAACTGAAAGAATGGATACGGCTGACTAAAGAGCTTGTTTCCAGACAATAAAATAACCGGCTGATACTGCATTTAGCTGTACCAGCCGGTATCTTAATATTATTCAATTATAATACTTCCACAAGCTCTATCCTGAAATTCAGTTCTTTTCCTGCCATCTCATGATTAGCGTCAAATGTGATATCTGTATCAGTTAAAGCAGCAACCCTTGCTGGGAATGGCTGTCCATACATATTCTGAAGATATACTTTATCATCAACTTTAAGTTCTTCTGCCCCAGGAAGCTCGCTTATAGGCAACGTTATGAAAGCTCTTGGATCAGCTTCGCCATACGCCTCCTCTGGCATAAGATGAACATCAATAACATCTCCGATATTCATTGTTGCAACAGCCTTGTCAAAGCCCTGAATCATCATTCCTGCTCCACAAGTAAATTCAAGCGGTTCACCTCTGTCATAAGAAGAGTCAAACTGTGTTCCATCATTAAGAGTTCCTTTATAATGAACCTTTACCTTCTTTCCCACATTAGGTCCTTCAAATGATGGTGTAAATGTACCACAGCCACCGCCGCAGCCGCCACAACCACTACCACAGTCTGATTCACCTTCATCACTTCCACAATGTCCGCAACCTGACTCTTCATCTTCATGGCTTCCACAGTGTCCGCAGCCATGACCTTCTTCATGATCGTGATGATGGTCGCAATTAACTCCTGCTGATGTTAAATCGCCATTAAGATATGCCTCAACTGCTGCATCTGCTTCTCCATCTGCTCCTGAATATACATCAATTCCAGCTTCTGAAAGTGCTGTGACTGCACCGTTACCAATTCCGCCACATATAAGAACATCTACGCCTTTATCCTTAAGAACAGCTGCCAATGCGCTATGACCAGCTCCATCAGTGCCAATTACCTCTGCACGGACAATATTCTTTCCTTCTGCCTCATAAATCTTAAAGCTCTCAGAATGTCCGAAATGCTGAAAAATCTGACCATTCTCGTATGTTACTGCTATTTTCATTAATAATCCTCCTGATTAATATTTATTCTCATACAACATATGAAAAATTATTTCAAAATCTTAAATAACTAAAATTCAATATCCACTGCTCCATTTGCATATTTCATATAATCAAAAAGCTTCGACGCCGTAAGAAGTTCAAGCGGATCTCTTTCAATATCATCTTCCTCAAATATCTTTGCGACTTCCTGTATTTCCGGATTAGAAAGAGAATTCATATATTGTCTCAGTTCAACTATCGGCATATTAAAAAGTTCATCTTTGCTCTTCATAAATAAAATCCTCCTTCAATATCTATTCAGTACGGCCTGTGTAAATTACCTTGCCGGTATTCCACAATTCTGCTGTTCTTCTTGCTGCATCAAGCCTGTCTTCATCATTTTTAAAACTAAATGGTGCAGACTGACATCCACAATCCATACACATTACATAATAAGAATGATCTTCTTCCTCTAATATAGAAGGTCCAAAACATCTTGGACAATCCTGCAAATCAATCATTTCATAAATTTCCATGCTACAACTCCTCATAATAATATTCTGATTTATCTTTCTAATTCTACATTCTATGTGATATAGAAATCAAGTAGAAATATCCATAACATATCTCACATTTTTTATGTATTATACAATTTCAAAAGATTCATCAGATCATTAATTTCTTCAGTAATCTGCTTTCCGTTATCAGTATCCTTTACAAACACACGCTTCTTTTCCACATAAACAACCTGCGATTCAGACTCAATGTCCCTGTTACTGTTAATTGCCATATTAATACTCATAAACGGATGATGTTCTTTTATCTTCATTCCATGAGAATTATAAATAAGTGTATAACCGGCTATTCCTGTGGCAGCATGATATCCTTCGCAAAAACCGCCATCTATAACAATCAGTTTGCCATTAGCCCTTACCGGATGCTGTCCCTCCTTTGTCCTGACAGGAGTATGTCCATTTATAATATGTGCACTCTCATTGTAGAGATTAAACTCTCTTAAAATCATTTTACATATTCTTTCATTCTCATACAGGTCATAATACGGATTCTTGTCCTCTTTAATTGCATTCTTATAGTCAGCATTTCTATCCTTGTCCAGAAAAGTTCTTTCAAATGTTTTAATACACCTTCCGGTTACTGGTGATAATATATTACTCCATAAAAACCACATAAAATCAACTGCATCTGAATCTCCGGTTCTTGCCTGCCTTACCATTGATTCGCAATAATCAAGATACTCACGACCAGAATACGACTTGCAATCCACAACGATTCCATCAAATACCCCTTGTTCATCAAGTGGCACGCAACCGTGGAACAGAAGATTTCCATTATGAATCTTATAAATGCTGCCTTTTTCATATAGAAAATTGATATGCCTCTCAAGTGCCATACTGTTAATGAAATCTGCCCTGAATCTTCCCATTAGGAACATTTCTTCCATAGTAAGCTCATATGGATTATTCATATCTATGGTTGGAAATTCTGTAGTATTAAGGAAATATTCCTTATCACCAATTCTTACTGTTCCTTTATCCAGATTCATCTTATCCAACAGAAGTCTTCCTTCCATCCTGTATTCCGGGTGTCTCTTAATAAGCTGCCCTTCAAGCTTGAATAAAATCACAGAAATAGCTTTATAGACTGCATCATCAACATTTTTATCTGAATATGTATTAACTGCAAACTGTAGAAGGAACCTGAGGCTTATTCCATAACCATTCTCAAGAATCGACATAGTTTTGTACTTAATATTATTTCTGACTACAAGTGCCATACACACCGGATTGCCACAAAAAGCTCCCATCCACAATATATCATGATTTCCCCACTGGATATCAACACTGTGATGTTCCATCAGGAGGTCTAATATCTTATCTGCATGTGATCCTCTGTCATATATGTCCCCAAGTATATGAAGATGGTCCACAGCCAGTCTTTTAATCAAGTCAGTAAGAGCAACAAGAAATTCATCGCCATTATGAAGGCTCAGAATTGTTTCCATAATCTGTCTGTGGTACACACTCCTATTGTCATCTTCATCCTTCTGCGCATGAATAAGTTCATCAATGATATATGCAAAATCCACAGGCATTGCTTTTCGCACCTTAGATCTTGTGTACTTAGAAGACAGAAGCTTTGCAATCTGAATCAGCTGGTTAAGTACATTTCTGTACCATTCATCATTCACCTTATTCTCATCCATAAGAATAGAAAGCTTCTCTCTTGGATAATATATCAGAGTGCACAGCTCCTGCTGCTCATATACAGTAAGTTCATCTCCATACAGCATCGCTACCTTCTCTCTAATTACTCCCGAACAATTATTAATTATATGGTAAAATGCATCATATTCCCCATGAAGGTCACTCATAAAATGCTCTGTTCCCTTTGGCAGATTCATAATTGCATTCAGGTTAATAAGTTCGCGGTAAACTGACTGTTTTGTGGGATATTTCTCCTTTAAAAGCTTCAGATATTTGTCATACTCCTTCATATATATTCCTCTTATCTTCTGGTTTATTCACTACTTTTAATATTTCCTGACAACCTTGCCCCTTTTATTATCAAAACTCATTCTCCCCAAAGAACTTCCGCTTTCTCTCAATCATCTCATCAATTCTCTCAACATAGCTTCTGACATCTTTGACATTCTCAATTCGCTCAATACGCACAGAATGGTTTTCATCGCCTTCATTATGGAACACAACCTTAGTTGAAGCGCCTGCGCCGCACGCAATTATTGTCTGCTTTTCTTCCATAATAAGAATATTATAAATGCATTCAAGTCCAGCAACTGCATAGCCAACATTTTCAAAATTACCAGCCATATTTTTCTGGCGGTACATATAATAAGGCTGCATGTTAAGATCTCTTGCTGTCTGCTCAGTCATTGCGATAATGCTGTCTGTGTTTTCGATTGAAAGCTCTGTGTACTGCTGACGCAATATGTTAAGTCTTGAAGCTCTCTTAATTGCAAGTGAATGAACGGTAAGACTCTCCGGCCGCATCTCCTTAATTTCATTAAGTGTATGGTAAACCTCGTCTACACCCTCTCCCGGAAGTCCAAGAATCATATCCATGTTGATATTATCAAGTCCTGCTTCTCTTGCCATTGCATAAGCATTCTTAATATCTTCAACCGTATGCTTTCTTCCGATTAAATCAAGTGTTTTCTGATTCATTGTCTGCGGATTAATAGATATTCTTCCCACATTATGAGCTTTAAGAACCTTGAATTTATCTGGTGTCACGCTGTCCGGTCTTCCGGCTTCTACAGTAAGTTCACGGCATCTGCTCAAGTCAAATGCTTCTTCAACCACTGTCAGTACTTTATCTAACTGTGCTGCACTTAAAGTTGTAGGTGTTCCGCCACCCATGTACACTGTATCAAGTCTTCTGCCTTTCATGGATTCAGCGACGAATCTTATCTCCTTAATAAGTGCATCCACATAATTATCTACATAATCTTTGTACGCACCAAGTGCATATGATGAGAAGGAACAGTACAGGCAGATACTTGGGCAGAACGGAATTCCAATATACAGGCTGTAGCCTGTCTTATAATCCATATCTGTAAGTATATCCAGTTCTTTCCTTGCTACTGTGAGCGCAAGTTCAGCCTTTTCTTCACTTGCATAATGCTTGTCCATAAAATGTTTCTTAATCTGTTCCTTGGTTGCACCCTCTTCAAGCATTGTATACGCAATCTTACTTGGTCTTACTCCTGTAAGATATCCCCACGGCAGCTTCTTGCCTGTCTTTTCTGAAAGCTTCTTATATAAGCTGTCCTTAAACACTTCGTGGGCATTCTTCTTATCAAGCCCTGTGACATCAGGGACTTCTATTGAAAGAATCTCATCTTTCTCTTCCGGTTTGGAATCTGCCTTTAGTGCCATAACCTCAATTCTTGGATAAAACGAGCGGACAAGTACAACCGCATCATCATAAAATACATCATTGTCAATCTTAATATATATCATCGTTGCTTCCTTTTCGCACTGATATTTGTGCTTTTATACTCGCAAACTCGCACTATCGTGCTTTCCAGCCTGCTTCGCAGGCGTTTGCTCGTTGATGTCCCGCGAAAAGTAAATAACGCTTCGCGTTGCTTCCTTTTCGCTTGCGGACATCACATAAACGGATTGTTCTGCTTTTCATATCCAATCGTTGTGAACTCTCCATGTCCAGGATATACATCTGTATCGTCAGGGAGCTTGCAGAGCTTGTCATGAAGTGACTCCATCATTGCAGCAGAGCTTGCTGTAGGGTAATCTGTTCTCCCAACTGAACCAGCAAAAAGTGTATCACCTGACATAAGCGTCTTGTCCGATTCGATATAGTAGCATGTTCCGCCTGCTGTATGTCCCGGTGTATGGATTGCCTTTATCTTAAGTCCTGCAAGTTCAAGAATATCTCCATCATTATGAAGTACATCTGCTGTAACCCTAAGACTCATGCCGTATGCATTCGACAGGTTTCTTGCAGGTGAAGCAAGAAGCTTTTCCTCGTCACATGATGCATATATCTTAATTCCATAATGCTCACGCACCTCATTAGCCGCACCTATATGGTCAAAATGTCCATGTGTAAGAAGTATTGCCTGTGGCTTGCTTGCTGAACGCACAACCATATCATATATAGACTCCGGTGAATCTGCCGGGTCAACAATAATGCTCTCATTGTTATCTTTATTAATTATAAGATAGCAGTTAGTAGCTACCGGTCCCAATACTCTTGATTCTATCTTAATCATAATCTGCAAACCTTTCTTAGCCGGCAGTTCTTGTTATATCAGTAACTCCGTCTATCTTTCTTAATTTATCTATAATTCTGTTAAGTTCTTCCTTGCCGTGAATATCAAAGCCGACACTTATTGTCGCAACTTCCTTCTTATTAAGACGACAGTTCATAGACTTCACATCAATCTCTGCCTCTGTGAACATCCTTGATATATCAACAATAAGTCCAGTTCTGTTATTGGCAAATATATTGATTTCAACCTCATAAGTATCGCCTGCTGTCTGTCCCTGCTCCCATTCAGCCTCAATAAGACGCGCACGTTCATTAGCCGGGAAGTTGATTATATTAACACAGTCTGTTCTGTGAATTGATATACCTCTTCCTCGTGTAACGAATCCGACAATCTCATCACCAGGTACCGGATTACAGCACTTTGAAAATCTCACAGCAACATCATGGATTCCCTTAACGACAATTCCACCTTTGCCTTCCTTCTTCTTTGACTTTTCCTTAGACTCAGCGGCAACGATTTCCTCAAGCACATCTTTGTCTGTAACTTCTGCCTTCTTGGTCTTTAAATGCTCCTCATTAAGCCTGTTTACTATCTGACTCTCTTTAAGTGCACCATGTCCAACGGCTGCAAGAATAGAATCCCAGTCTTTAAAGCCATATTTGTTAAGACATTTTTCAACATATTCAGGCTTGGTAATATCAGAAAGAACAATTCCTTTAGTCTTACAGTAGTTAGCAACCATTTCCTTGCCCTTAATGATATTATCTTCCTTTAACTCCTGCTTAAACCACTGGTTAATCTTATTCTTTGCCTGTGTGCTCTTTACAATTGAAAGCCAGTCACGGCTTGGTCCTTTTGAATTCTGCGATGTTATAATCTCGATTCTGTCACCATTCTTAATAACATAATCAATAGTAACAAGCTTTCCATTAACTCTCGCTCCTACCATCTTATTACCTACAGCACTGTGAATGCTGTACGCAAAATCTATAGGGCATGAGCCTGCCGGAAGGTTCTTGACATCACCCGTAGGTGTAAAGCAGTATACGCTGTCTGAGAAAAGGTTAAGGTCATTCTTGATTGATGATAAGAATTCCTTGTTATCAGACATTTCCTTCTGCCATTCAAGAATCTGTCTTAACCAGCTAAGCTTTGCTTCCTCACTCTGATTGTCCTTCTCGCCAGTTTTTCCCTCTTTATATTTCCAGTGGGCTGCAATACCATACTCAGCAATCTTATGCATTTCGTAAGTTCTTATCTGTATCTCAAACGGCTGTCCGTTAGATGCAATAAGTGTTGTATGGAGCGACTGGTAATTATTAGGCTTAGGCATGGCGATATAATCCTTGAAACGTCCTGGAATAGGCTTATACATTTCGTGTATTACACCAAGTGCCGCATAACAGTCTTTTACTGTGTCAACCTTGATTCTTACTGCAAATATGTCATATATCTGGTCAAGCGTCTTATTCTGGTTAACCATTTTTCTGTAGATTGAGAAGAAATGCTTAACTCTTCCGTCTATCTCAGCCTCAATACCGGCATTGCTTATATGCATGCCGACTTCTTTAATTATGCTCTTTATAAATGCTTCCCTGCCTGGTCTGTTTAAGTTGACCTGTTCAACAAGATCATTATATACATCAGGCATAAGATATTTCATTGATAAATCATCAAGCTCTACCTTAATCTTGGAAATACCTAACCTGTGGGCTATTGGAGCATATATTTCCATTGTCTCTCTTGATTTCTCAATCTGCTTTGCCGGTGACTGATACTGCATTGTACGCATATTATGCAGTCTGTCGGCAAGCTTTATAAGGATAACTCTTATATCCTTTGCCATTGCAAGAAACATTTTTCTAAGGTTTTCTGCCTGAACCTCAATCTTATCATGCTGGTAATTGAGCTGTGTCAGCTTTGTTACACCATCTACTAACAGTGCTACCTCATCACCAAATTCTTTTGCAACATCTTCACTTGTCATAACTGTATCTTCAACAACATCATGAAGAAGACCTGCAATAATTGACTCCTTATCAAGCTCTAATTCAGCCAGAATAATAGCAACACATAAAGGGTGGATTATATATGGCTCACCCGATTTTCTGAACTGTCCCTCATGTGCCTTTCTTGCGGTCTCGTATGCCTTCTCGATATCAGACAGATCTGTAGATGGGTGGTATTTCTTTATAGCTGCAATAAGATCCTTATATAATTCCTCAGGACTTGTAAAATCTGCTGGTGTATCCACCGCTCTTTCAACCTGATTAGTTTTGTTATGGCTTGCGCCTGGTAACTCTATATTCTCTGGCATACGTGCCTCCATTCTCTGGTAATTGTCCAGTGTTATAGTTTTCTTAAGCTCATTATTTATACACTGGCATATGTTCTTTCCATAAATTCTCTTGTAGCCACTGCATTCTCAGGAACAGTATTTTCCAGTGTGCAGTGTACATATGGCTTATGCTCCTTAATCTTCTTTAACAGAAGTGGATAATTAAGCCCTCCTCCGGTCACCGGATTACCCTTTCCTGTACCTGCTGCCACTGACTTAAGCTCACTGCCTTCAACAATATAATCCTTGCAGTGAACAACAGCAATATCCTTTAATAACAGGTCAAATGCTTTCTCAATAATCTCATCCTGCTGTGCAAGATTATCAACACATAACAGGTTAACCGGGTCGAATATAATCTGAAGATTAGGTGAATCAATAGCGTCAAGCACCTTTCTTGCACGTTCGACAGTGTATACAATGTGCTTCCATACAGGCTCAATTGCTACAATGACACCAAACTGTTCAGCATATTTAACTATTGGTCTTAAATTATCAATAAAGCACTGAAGTGCTTCCTCACTGTGATTAGCCGGCTCATACTTGTACTCCTCATTAACCGCACCTGTCTCAGTACCAACAACTCCACAGCCAAGAATACTTGCAAATCTTATATGTGCTTTATACTTCTCAACAATCTCCTTATGCTTCTCAGGATTAGGATTGCAAAGGTTAAGATAACAGCCAAGTACCGCAACATCAACCTTATTCTCTGTACATAACTCCTTTATATACATAGCAAGTCCCGGGGTCATAGTCTCCACGCCCGGCTTGAACTCCTTAATAGACTTACTGAGTGCAATATGCATACAGTGAAAACCCTGTGCATGTATATTAGGTATAAGCTCCTCTAATGGAGCGTATGCAACATCATGTGCTCTTATTCCAATTCTCATAAAAAACCACCTTTCCGTTAATTACAAACACTTTTGAAAGATTATACTATATATTACACGAAAAAACCAGTAAATATCTGCGACTTTTACAAGCTGTGTGGGCGTTAATACTGCTATATACAAAAGAGCGGTGAGAGAAAACTCATCCACGCTAAGCGCGTTTGCTTTCTCTCACCGTATTAAACTCTGTATGCACCTTTATCTCAATTATCAATACAGCTTTACATTATTAATTAATCCTGTATCTCCAAGTGCCTTATAATATGTAACAAGTGGTATAAAACTCTGTGCAAATCCTTTCGTACTGTCACCAGAAACAATAACAGCATCATCTATAACCTTTTTAGAACCAACTCCTGCCCTGCCTGTGTTATTAATATTAGTTTCAAATGTTTTGAAACCATACTCAAGATATTTCTTATCACCTGTAAGTTCATAGGCAATTGCCAGTGATTCCAGAAGAAGTGTGTTATTTCCATTCCTTGAAAGTGAAGGAAGCTCCTTATAATAGAATAATCCATTATCAAGAGTACAATTCTCTACAATATCATCAATTGCTCTTATAAGCATCTGCTTAATATCTTCTCTTGGGAATACCCTGTAATATCTCATTACGCTTCCTGCAGCTACTGATATCATAAATCCTACTCTTATAAGAGTATTGTCCGTATATGGAGCAAGCCAGTTGCCATACTCCTCTTCCCATATCTTAAAGCTGTCAATAATCCACTCACATTTTGCAAGCCATTTTTCATCTCTTGTCTCCACATATAATGCAACAAGTGCTCGTAAAGCCCAGCCAGTTTCTCTCGCATTGGCTTCTCCCGGTTTTGCATACATTGGTGTATCCAGAAGTCTTAATATGTTATCACCTATACTTATAGCTGTCTCAAGACCTCTCTCATCACCTGTAAAATGATAGTAATCAATCACTCCTTCAACCCATTCATGTGAGCATACCATTATTCCATTCTTACAATGACCTGCTGTATGTTCCCACTGTCCACCTATTCTTAATGGATTCTTGCTGTAATGGCATACATCAACATCCATCTGATGCTTTGCTGAAACTATTAAATAGTCAAGGAATCTTCTGATTCCAGTTCTTGCATACATAAGAGCACATGAATGCGGATAATCATATTCATTATTACTCCATACAGGTTTTCCGCCGCCTCTTCCCTGTAAAGTATATCCCATATCAATAGAATCGCCCCAATTCAGCATGCCGTAGCATCTTGAATGATTATCAGCCCTTGCAATAAGTGCGATTTCAACTTCATTCACAAGATGTTCAGGGAATACATCCATACACACTTCTGCCTTCTTGAATTCCTCTGGTGCTATGCATGGTCTGTCAGGCATCTGGTATATTGTACTTCTGTTATCAAGCTCCCACATCTGCATATCCGGTTCATGGAAATGCATCAGGAATCTCTGTTCCTTTGCCATACCAGACTGCATAACAACATTTCCAATATCCTCTGGAACAAGCATAACAGCTACTCCGCCGTCATATGCCTTAACTGCCTTCGGATAATTCTGCTGTGCCTGATATACAGTTATACACAATCCATCATTTCCATCAGTATAATCTGCAAGAAATGTACCATAGAATACCTCTGCAAAATGTTCATTCGCTTCCTTTACAAGATATGCATCATCGATAATCTTATTAACCTGCACTCCATCTCTTCCAATATAGAAATCAGTCTTATAATTAGAGCTTCCAACAAGTGTTCTTACATTGGAAACAGGTGCTTTACCAGATATCATCTCTAATTCCCCGGTTCCTCTTGTGTGATACACAGGTCCATTCTCTTTAGAATTATCCGTAAGTACATCTCCACATCCGGTAGAATCATTACCCATATTAATGTGCATATCAAACAAATCATCACTTGCAGTGACTGTCTCATCAGGCTTTGCATAAAATACCAGTGATTTGATATGAAGTTCATCATAAGTCGTATTAATAATTCTGTATGAAACATCAATCCATGACTTAGCTGCATATGATGTAAGTGTTATCTCAAAATCAACTTTTTTATTATTAAGAATGTTACTTCCTTTAGCTCTGATTACACATTTTACAGGACCTGCGTCTATAATCTTCCACTCGCCAATATTAATGTCGTATAATCCCATATCATCTTTCAGATATGGTCCTTCAAAATTCTGAGCAGTATAATGTTTTCTTCCATCATCAAGTGTTTCAAATATATTCTGGGAATTATTATTTACTGTAAATGTAACACAACCTGTATCAACTCGCAGTCCCTGCTCAGTCTGAGTAACAGATACTCCTTTTTCTTCATACTTTCCATCAGACTCTTTTTCAAACTCTAGCACTGCGCCCTTATTAGCCGGAATATCAGCAAGAAAATCCACATACAGGTATCTTATGCTTCCATCTGGATGCTTTGATGTAATCTTTGGCTGAACCATACATTTTCTGCCATTCTGTGTAATGGCTATCCTGTCAGCACTCTTTAACTCACCTTCCTTAAAAGGAAGTGCTATGCCTGCCGGTTCCTGCAATCTGTCATACCTGTAAAGCTTGTCAAAATAAATTTTCATTATATGTACCCTCCATTGTTTGTCACGAGCAAATCTGCTATAATTGTACAACAGATTTTAATCATTTGCTATAGTCTTAATATAGCATTCATAATTCTGTAATTCATGTGATAAGATGTCATTATCAGCTAATAATACAGATTTATTGCAACTTTTAGAAAGAAGGTTTATATTATGCATTATGCCGAGATAAAAACCTGCGATATTGCTAACGGACCAGGGGTGCGCACCTCTCTTTTTGTAAGTGGATGCACCCACCGATGCAAAGGTTGTTTTAACGAAATCGCATGGGACTTTAATTATGGCAGGGACTTTACAGACGATACAATTAAAGAAATCATTGATTCCCTTGCTCCAGACTATGTTACAGGGCTCACACTTCTGGGAGGTGAACCATTTGAACACAGCAACCAACAGGGACTCCTTCCACTGCTGAGGGAAGTACGCAGAATATATCCTGACCTGAGTATATGGTGCTTTACAGGATATCTGTTTGACAAGGATATTGTTGGAAGAATGTGCAATGAATGGAAAGAAACTAAAGAAATGCTTCAATACATTGACGTCATAGTTGACGGCAAATATGAAGAAGACAAGAAGGATATGATGCTTCAGTTCAAGGGTTCATCTAATCAGAGGACAATCCTTGTAAAAGAATCTCTCGAATCAGGTAATATCGTACTTCTGTACGATTAATAATAAAAAGGAGTTTACACAATGTCACAGAAAGTTAATATTAAGAAATTAAATCCTAACGCCTGTATCCCAACATACGGAACAGAATTCTCAGCCGGAGCAGACCTCTACTCAGGAATGTCCGAAGCCGTAACAGTTATGCCAGGCACAACTGAATTCATCAAAACAGGAATAGCAATGGAGATACCAACAGGACTCGTAGGCCTAATCTATGCAAGAAGCGGAATGGCATGCAAAAAAGGTCTCGCCCCAGCCAACAAAGTAGGTGTAATAGATTCTGACTACAGAGGTGAAATCATAGTAGCCCTCCACAACCATTCAGATAAACCTGTAACCATAGAACCAAAAGACAGAATCGCTCAGATAGTCTTAGCACCATACGTCACAGCATCATTCAACGAAGTAGAAGAGCTTGACGACACAGAAAGAGGCGAAGGCGGCTTTGGCTCAACAGGCACAAAATAATACAGGAACCGGCAGCATAATAATATGCTGCCGGTTCCCACTCACAACCTAAATTCTTTCTTGCCTTACTTATAAGAAATATTGGCATGCTCAATAACATAATCCTGTGCCTTCTGCACAAGCATAGCCTTTACAATCTTATCTTTTCCGAATTTTTCAACAAATGTATCCGCATTAGAATATCCGTTATCTGCCGCAAAATCATCAAGAGAACCTTTATAATCGTATTCTCTCATTGTCATATTGCGGTCTTTAACTATAGCCTCCATGATAAGCTGCTGTACAACAGATTTCTTAACAAAGTCATCAAAAGAAAGTCCATACTGCTTCTGACAGTATTCATCCTTTGAAAGATTTGAAAAATCCGCATAGAAACCAATAGATGTTTCAAGTCTGGATCTTGTTTCTTCCATAAGTGAATCAGGATAACTGCTTATCTTGAATGTATCCTGTAAAGAAGATAATACATCTTCCTGTATCTTGTTCTCAACCTTTGAATTAATATCAGTTTCAAGAGATTCCTTTATTGACTGTCTATATTCTTCAACGGTATCATATCCAAACGCTTCCTTAACATATGCATTAGTTATCATTGGAACATTTGCCTGTGCAACTGTCTGCATTGTAAGTTCAAATACAACCCTCGTGCCCTTATATAAATCCGAACTATAATCCTCAGGTATATCAACAATAAGTATCTTTGTCTGACCTGGGGTCATACCATATAAAGCCTGATCTAACTCATCAAGTTCAAGTCCGAGAGTATCCGTTCCAAGAATCATTGTTTTACCATCTGTATTAGTAAGTCCGCTAAGAGATGCGCCTGAAGATGTAGCAGTATATGTAACAAGAATCTGATCAGAAGCTATCGCACCTCTGTCAACTTCTGTATAAGTAGTATTATCTTCTACATCCTGTTTAATTTTACTCTCTATAAGTTCATTCTCTATTGAAGTTTTATCTACCTGGACTGATATGTTTTCATACTGTCCAAGCTGAACATAATCTTCAACATTATAATCATACTTAACATCAATCTTACTATTACATGCCGTTACCATAAGCATAGAAACTGATAATAAGGCAACTGCTGTCTTCTTCATAAAACTTTTTTTCACAATAAACCTCCGCTCTTACTTCATTATATTATATAGAAGTAAAAAATTGACTTTCATAATATACCATATAAAAGACATTTTATCCATATCTATAAGCATTAGTTCACAAAATTATCATATATTCACATTCAAACATTTAGCAACCAATACATTAAAACAGGCTGCCGCAAAAACGACAGCCTATTAAATCAATATATTTAATATATAATCAATTATGCAAGCTTAGACTTAGCAACCTCTGCGAGCTTTGCAAATCCTTCTGCATCGTTAACAGCCATCTCAGATAATACCTTTCTGTTAAGATCGATATTAGCTAACTTAAGACCATACATGAACTTGCTGTATGAAAGTCCGTTAATTCTTGCAGCAGCATTGATTCTGGCAATCCATAACTGTCTGAACTGTCTCTTCTTCTGCTTTCTGCCCTTATAGCTCTCTGTAAGAGCTCTCATAACTGACTGCTTAGCAACTCTGTACTGCTTAGATCTTGCTCCTCTATAACCCTTAGCGAGCTTTAATACTCTGTTATGCTTCTTCTTTGCGTTTAATCCGCCTTTAATTCTTGCCATTTTATAAATTCCTCCTTAAACTATATCTCTAAATAAATGTTGTTATACCATTAATCTTAGAGATAAGGCATAATCTTCTTCATTGTCTTAACATTAGTTGCATCAGTCATAGCTGCCTGTCTAAGATTTCTCTTTCTCTTAGTTGACTTCTTTGTAAGAATGTGGCTCTTGTATGCCTTCATTCTCTTTAACTTACCTGTTCCAGTTACTTTAAAACGCTTTGCAGCTGCTCTTTTTGTCTTTACCTTTGGCATAATAATCCTCCTAATTTAATTCTCATATGGAATAATATTTTAACGTTTTTCAGTTAAAAACATAGTCATGCTCCTGCCTTCTAACTTTGGAGCCTTATCTACTACTGCTATATCACTTAACTTCTCTGCAAAATCTTCAAGTATATGCTTGCTTGAATCAACATGAGCCATCTCACGTCCTCTGAATCTGAGTGATACTTTAACCTTATCGCCTTTCTCTATGAACTTCCTTGCTGCGTTACACTTAGTGTTAAGGTCATTCACATCTATGTTAGGTGATAAACGAACTTCTTTGACTTCTATTGTTCTCTGTTTTTTCTTAGCTTCCTTTTCTTTTCTGACAAGCTCATACTTATACTTGCCATAATCCACAAGCTTACATACAGGTGGCTTTGCGGATGGAGCTATCTTTACAAGATCAACCTCTGCCTCTCTTGCTAACTTCATAGCATCCTTAGGAGACATAACTCCAAGCTGCTGTCCTTCTTCTCCAATAACACGAACTTCCTTATCGCGGATCTGCTCGTTAATCATTAATTCGCTAATAGTAGTGCACCTCCAAAATCAAAAAAAGTGGATAGTCAGACTATCCACTTTTTAATCATAATGCATCTTAATTGCTGTTTATCATGCATATTCTTAAAAATATAAACCCGAGTCGCCTTCATGCGCTAAGGTGAGAGTGGATACTCTGCTTCGTTTAACAACTATTAGAGTTTAACACTAATAGTTATAGCTGTCAACTATATTTTTAAACATTTCAAACAAACATTTCAAATATTTCAAATTTCTGCAATACAAAAATGATACATTATTTTATTTTTTATCTTACAACTGACTTTCTTCTTAATACTACGAATGCAAGACCTGCACATGATACAACTGCGAATAATACATAGAGTGCTATATTATACACATCACCTGTATTTATTGTGTTATCTGATGCCTGTCCGTTTCCTGTTGCTGCTACATCTTCATAGCATATAGCGTATGTAGAGAACTTATCTGTTGTAAATGTAATAACTCCGTTTTCGCAGCTTGTTTCAAGTGCCTCTGCTACACCATCATGAATTCTTACAACTGTATATTTTCTTTCTACAGATGAATCTGTATTCTTAAGACTTTCAGGAATATCAAGCTTAACAACAACTCCAGCAGCTGTTTCTGTTACTGATACTTCTTTGAGACTTCCAACTTTCTTTAATAATGTAAGATCAAGATATACTCCAACTACACCATTGTTAAGAACTTCCTTAACCTTATCCTCCACAAGCTTCTTATCGCTTTCTGATACTGTAGCTGTTACATCTTTGACCTCCATAGATACCGAAACTGTACTTCCGTTTTCTATTTCTTTCTTTTCCTCTTCTGTGAATGTGATTCCGCTCACTGGTACTTCGGCCTTTATATTGATGCCAGCATCAGCCTTAATTACTGCATTTACCTTATCTGAATCTGGTGTGCTTGGTGTATCACTTGGTGTGCTTGGTGTATCGCTTGGTGTGCTTGGTGTGTTATCTCCTGGCTTATTATCTCCTGGCTTATTATCTCCTGGCTTATTATCTCCCGGCTTATTATCTCCTGGCTTATTATCTCCCGGTTTATTATCATCAGGCTTAACATCTGAACCAGTTACTACCTTACCATCTACAACAAGCTTTATATCTGAGAATGTTACATCTGCCTGTCTTGCTACAAATAAACCTACATATACATAATCTGCATCTATTGATGTAAGCTTGAAATCAAAACCACCTGATATAGCAGCATTATCGCCAAATGTACATGCGTATCCATCACTGTTACTCTCAATCTTAAGTGCATATGTCTTACCAGCCTCTACCGGATTCTCTAATTTACCACCATAGCCTAATGCGCCATCTTTTCTCTTAAAGCAGTTAGCTGTTCCCTGCTGGATACTTCCTGCTGCAACATAATCTCCAAGAGCTGACTTATCATTAACATCAATATACATAGCATCTCTTGCCATAAGACCAAATGCCACCTGATTGTGTTTATTAATGCTGTTTACTGTTGCATTAGCTGTTATTACAAAGTTACTATCTGCTGGTACTTTATAATAATACATTGCCATTCCATCTGTTGTTGATATCTTTCCCTTACCATTAACAGCAATGTGAATGCTTCCATCTTCATTGCCCTCAAGTATAAACTTATCCTTAATAAGATTTGGGTCTCCGCCTATATCTCCAAATATTGAACCCTTGAAAACGCCTGCATCTTTCCATAATTCACTCTGCTTAAGTTCTCCTGAATATTCAGCTTCCTTATAATCAGGATTAGACTTAAGTACATCAGCCTTAACAGGTGCTTCCTTAGCTGTTATATGTTCTGATATTCCAGCCACACCAAGTTCCTTAATTGTCTTAGTTACAAGATAAGCATTATATGTTCCACCATAAATGTTTGTATGTGTATTATCAACGCTTGTAGCCTTAGATGATGTCCATGCATGAAGGTTGACTGTCTCATCTGGTCCTAATGTATCATATAACTCTTTTGTCATCTTAGTCATATCAACAACTGGTATATTAAGTTCCTTACCAAGATTCCTTATAGACTGGGCATAATCTCCACCCTTGAAATCACCACTATCCTTTGTGATATGAAGATTACTGTCAGACCATTCTGCTGTAGCAGTTCTTCTTACTATAGGTGTACAGAGAATAACTGTTGTACCAGCTGCCTGCGCAGGCTTAATATAGTTTTCATATAATGAGTTAGCAAATGAGCCAGCTGTCTTATAATCACCATTAGGATCTGTATATCTGTCTGCTTCTGCCTTTTCATCATTATGACCAAAGCCTATAAGAAGATAATCACCCTGCTTCATACCGGCTGTAAGTTCTTTATACTCCTTATCATTAACATAGCTCTTAGAACTTCTTCCTGATAAAGCTATATTCTTCACTTCATATGTTCCATCAAGATACTTATCAATCTGTGTACCCCATCCATATCTTGGATAATAATAATTATCAGCAAAAAAACTTACTGTAGAATCACCTATTATCCATACTGTAGGCTTGCTGCTGTCTTTATTAACCGCATCATCAGCCATAGCCATAACGCTCCAGCCTATGCTCATAACAAGCAGAAGCAAAGCGCTAAGCAGACAACTTATACGTTTTCTGTTTCTTTTCTTCATCATAAATAACCTTCCCTTTCTTTTCTGGACAATCTGCCCTTTTTATGGAATTATAAAGTATGAACCAATGTCAAGGTCAATATCTTTTTGCACATTTAATAATGTATTGTACATAAATCCATACATTATTATCTCTAAATTCTTTTATAATCTGGTATGCTGACCATTCATCTTCTGTGAAATGTTCTTTACTGTCATCCCCAATCATTCTGTGAGAATGGCTGTCTTTTTCATCAGATTCAACTAAATATTTTATTTGCTTTCTAATACCCTCTCTCACTTTTTCCCAATCGATCGTAGGTAAATCAAAGTCATACATTCTAGAATAGCAACAATTATAAAGGAAAAGGATATACTCATCTAAAGATAAATTTCCTGCATATACTTCTATTAATAAATCTTTAAATCCTTCATCAATTATTTCTTCATCAACTTCAGGTAAATTATATGTTCTAAGAATTTCAAGTGGGGTAGCCGCTTTCTCTTTTTTCAAAAACAACTGTATCTCTTTCGAAATAACATCCTCATTCCACTCCCCTT